>Ga0114977_10000231_pt1 | contig 36692 bp, 59 predicted proteins | sample S_130805_MF_Meta_FD_87026 | JGI IMG/M metagenome (GOLD analysis project Ga0114977, IMG submission 87026) | Freshwater microbial communities from Lake Simoncouche, Canada to study carbon cycling - S_130805_MF_MetaG | ecosystem: Environmental > Aquatic > Freshwater > Lake | place: Lake...
ATCTTTTCTTTATTTATCTCATATATTTCTTTTCTTTTCTTACTAATATTTTCTTGGTTTGTTATATTATTTTTCCTTACTTTTTCACTAATTTCATCCTTATTTAATTCATAATATCTACTTTGATTTTTTATAATTTTTATTTTATTAGATTGATAATACTTTTTATTTTCAATAGATATACACTCTTTACATGTCTTGTATAATTTTCCATTTCTAATGTAGTATTCTGTTATATTTTTTTCCATTCGACATTCTTTACATTCTTTCATTTGAAACTTTATTTATGTTATATATAAAAAAGTTCCTTCTCCCTTTTACACTTTTTACAACTTTTTTTAATTTTTATATAAAATATTTATGAAAATAGATGTTTACTTTATAGAGTTCTACATATTTAAGAAATATAATCAGAAGTTGGAAGATTACTTTGATGTGAATAAGTCAATATCATCAAGATGGAGAAATGACCATTTCCCCGATAAAAGATTACATGAGTTTGTTTATAGAGAAGGAACTCAAGATTTAATAGAATTATTGAAAAGAATTTATTAGTTTATTTTATAAAAACATTTGGCAAAAAAGAAATATCTCCTTATATTTGTAATCAAGTTAATAACTAATCTAAAAAACAAAATATTATGGCTAAAAATTTATTCGCAGCGGCTAAAAAAGCAGCACCAGTTAAATCAGTCAAAGAAAAAGATGCTAAACCTCGTATCAAAATTGAAGACCCTTCTTTCTTTGATAAAGTTCAAAAGTTAGAACAACTAAATGATATATTAAAGAGTACAAAAGCTAAGAGTGATATGATTTCAGATGAATTACGTGACTTAGGCCGTGATGAGTGGTCTAAATTATATGAAAAGATGGGTAAGAACCCCGGTACTGTAGTATTAGAACATGTAAATGAAGATGATTATACATCACAACTTCAATTTATTCCAACAGATGGCTATATTAAAATTTCAGCAGACAGAGCTGAAGAATTACGCGAAACTTATGGCGAAGAAGTTGTTGAAGAAAAAACTACATTTGGTTTTGACTCTACAATGATTGAAAAATATGGCGAAATCTTATCTCGTTTAATCGAAGAGTCTACAGAAATCGCTGAAAAAGACAAAGAAAAAATCATCACTGCTACTACAGCATTCTCAGTAGCAAAAGGCACAATTGACAACCTATCTAAATTAGGTGATGTTAAAGAAGTGATGGAAGCAGTTAAACCGATTGTAGCATTGAAAAATATTGAAGTTGTTAAGGGATAAAATAAATCTAACACGTGTGTCTTTAGACACACGTTTTTTATATATAAGATCATGAAATATCTTTATTCTAAATCAGAACACTATATAAAATTTATAGAATCTAATAAAACTAATCGGATATATAAAAATCTAAAAATATGGACATCCGGATCAAAAGGTAATTTATTTAATATATCATTTGGTTTGAATATAAGTGAGGAGATTTATGAAAAACCAATTGATACTGATTATAGTATTATAGATATGAATGATAACTTTAAAAAAGTTATCTTTAAATCTAAATCAAATACAGAATATAGAATTGATATTCATATAATAAAGGAGTTTGATAAACTAATAAATCATATATCATTCACCAAAAATGACGACATATATGATATTATACCAAACAATGAGACAGATTTTAAAAAATATGATATAGATTATAATAAACCAACTGGTAAAAATGAAATGATAGAATTGCTAAATAGACTTCATTTTATTCTAAAAGATTTAGTCTCAAAGAATATAATCAATAATAATTTTTGTATAGGTGGTACCGAATTAATTGAAAAAAATAATATCTATGAATTTTTCCTAAAAGTAATAGTTGGTGATGGTGGATTTGAAAAGATAAATACTAATGTTTATCCAAAAGTTGGATGGGGTTTATATTTTAGTATATAATTTATCTTTGTTAAACAAAATTAAAAGACTTCGGTAGGTGAGGTGTATTATCCTCTGAAATAAAAAGACTACACAGACGGGGTAAGACCTGTGGCATCGTTGGTGTTAGCCCATCTAGGAGTATGACCCGAATGAGAATACGTTTAACTTTGTGCGATAACAAGGTATTTGGTTCCATAGGTAAACGGAAATACCCACGGTTTTCTAAACCGTTATTCCAAGTTCGATTCTTGGTGGGACTACAACAAAAAAAGAGACTCAATTGAGTCTCTTTTTTTATTTTTACTAATATCTTTTTATAAATTTACTAAAGTCAATATCATTCATTTTTACCAAATCTACTACTTTGTTTAATTCTATTAAATCTTTTAGAGAAATACTTTTTATTTTTTTAATATCTGATATCATTCTTAAATCTATATTAGTATTGTTAATAACTACTAACATTTTGTATTTATCCTTCTCATAAAGAAATCCCTTAATTTCAACAAAGAAATTATATTTTGGTAAATAAAAATCCGGAGTATATCTACTTGAGTTTGTAAATTTTACCGACTTTCTCTGATATAAAACCCCTAATCTATTACACGAAAGTGCAAACTCTTTTTCCCAGTTTCCCTGAACCTTTATTAATTCATTATTAATATTATAAGTGTCAATCCAATTAATATGTTTTGAGTTCTCTAGATACTTAATTCTACTTTCTGACAGAGTTTTTCTAAAATCATCTGATTTATATAAATATTTAGATGAACATTTTCTACTGCAAAACTTAGCTCTAATTCGTTTATTTTTAATATCAATATTACACTCTAAACAGAACCTATCTATTTTTCTATGAGAGAAATATTCCTTTAACTTATTTGATATTTTATTTTTAGTTTTATCTGACTTTTTTCTAACAGAAACAGAACACTTTATATTACAGAAATAAATCTCTTTCTCTTTTAGTGCGACATATTCATGTAATCTCCCACAAAAACCACAATTGGTTTTAAAGTTAAAATATTCTCTGTTAAATCCATATTCCTTTCTAAGTTCTTTTAATTTTCTGATGCTTATCTTTAGTATATAACAACATTCTTTGGTATTTTTACCATCACTAATTAAATTACCTAATTCTTCTCTACTAATCATAAACTATTTTATATTTTCTAATATTATATATATTAAAAATCATTACTCTCCTATGAAGAAAAAATACGAATCTACTAAGAACTTTAGAGATAAATATAATAAGGTTAATTCAACAGTTCAGCTTAATAGAGAATTGTTAAATAAGTTGAAATCACATCTAGAAGATAAGAATATGAGTATGAAGGATTATTTAGAGGAATTGATAAAAGAATCTATTAAATAAATTTTATAAATCAAAAAACTTTATTACATTTGTATTATAAAATTAAACATATGAAATTAAAATTAATTGCCCTCTTGTTGGTATTTGCTTCTTGTAATACTTTTAAAAAAAATACACAAGATGTAGTAGTTGTAGAAGATTCTACAGTTAAAAATCTTAAACATCAAATTGATTCTCTTAAAATAGAGATTTTTGAGCTTAAGGATCAGAATGATAATATGAAGGATCTTCTCCGTGTAAAAGATGGTGAGGTAAGTTATTGGGGTCAAAAGTATTCTAGTTTGAATGACTCTATAAATAAAGTTAAATCTAAGAAATAAATAATACAAAATGAATATAATTGAGCAGAACATAGATGGACTTTCAGAATTAGAAAGTAATAATCCAAATATTTATGATTTTGGTAAAGCTTGTAGAAGTTTTCTAAAACAGGATGTTTATGTTAATCGTAACTTTCCAAATGACTATGGATTAGCATTGGAAGTAAAAAGAATTATTAAAGAAACTAAAAAATAATTTTTGTAGTTAGGAATAAATAAATTACATTTGTATAAATAAAAGATATGATACCGGATTACACTATAGAACAATTTGAGTTAGATTTTGATGAAGCTTCATCATATGAGCAAAAAAATGAAGTTATTTTAAGATCACTTGATTTATTAGATATCAAAGATATTGAAGTAAAGGAAACTATTTTGAAGTTTCGTAGTGAGATAAAAGATTATCAATTGGAAATGAATAAGGAAGAGGACGCATCTTGTAATAGTGATATTGAGTCTGGTTCTTGTGAACTTTACAAATGTATTAAATCAGTTGATAATTTTGTAGAAGGTTATAACTACTATGTAAAGATTGATGATGTTAGAACTAAATATATTGAGGCTTTAGGTGAGATACCAGGGGCAATAAAAGAATATATTAGTAATATCAAACCTTTGATTTGTATCATTAGTGATGGTGGGATTGGTACACTTAAAACTAAAAACATTTTCACAGAAAAATTTTCAGATTATTTTCAAAAATAATTTGGTAGATAAGAAAAGAGTTCTTACATTTGTAAAAGAAATAAATAATAATATTAATAATTAAAAATAAAAATCAGTATGGCTGAAACTAAAACAAAACAAATGCCTAAGGCAATGAGTGAGAAATTATCCTTATTAACTTCAAAAGAGCGTAAGTATTTTTCTGTAATGTGGGCGAAGTATGGTGTTCTTTTTATATCATCTAAACCTGGGGTTGCTAAATCTGCAATCGGTAAGTCAATCGCAGATAAAATGGGATTCGCTTATTTAGATATGCGTCTTTCAATGTCTGATGAATCAGACTTTAAATACCCTTACTTAGAAGATCTCATGTCTGATGGTAAACTAATCAAAGTCTCTGGATACGCTGTTCCAAGATGGGCATATGAGGCTAATCAACGTCCAACTCTAATTCACTTTGAAGAGTTGAACCGAGCACCTCAGTTCGTCCGTAACGCGGCTCTTCAAATCTTGTTAGAGCGTGAGATTGGTGAGTTCAAATTTAACTCTAATGTTATTATGATGGCATCTGGTAACTTGGGTGATGAAGATGGAACAGATGTTGAAGAATTTGACTCGGCTCTTAACAACCGTTTAATTCACATTAATCACACATTAGCTGTTGATGAGTGGATTGGTGACTTTGCTACTGATAACTGTCACAAGTTAATCACTTCTTTCATTAAGGCTCACCCAGAGCAAATGTATAAGACAAGTGATAACTCTAAGGCTTACGCTACACCGCGTTCTTGGACAATGTTATCTGAGTTCATAGTTTGTAACTATGGAATGGACGCTTCACCTCGTGATTTTTTACCACTCTTAAAAGAGGTAGCTAGTGGTTACTTAGGTAACTCAGCGATGAAGTTTGTTCAGTATTGTGAAGATATGTTAAACATATCTATCCAAGATGTTCTTAATAACTTTGATGGTATTAAGAAAGACCTTGAGAAGTATAACCGTGATAAAAACTCTGAATTGATTCAATCATTGAAAGAGATTGACATCACCAAGTTGACTGAGAAGCAACTGGCAAATGCGGTTAAGTTCTTAAAGAATGTAGGTGATGATGAAAAGACCGCTTACTTACTTTACATCTTAGATAACATCACAGATGTTACTAACCCAAAATTGAAGAAGTTCCTTTTGGAGTTTGATGAGTTGTTGAGAACCATCAAGAAAATCAACAAACCAGGTTCTAAGTAATCTGGTTTAGCCAACTGATTATGAAGGGGATATCTTTTGGGTATCCCCTTTTTTTGTAAATGGAAACAATAATGTTCAATATATAAAGCATGGAAATAGAAGTACAAATGGTTCTTATTAATGAATACGGTGAGTATAAGGGCGAGATCATGATAGTTAATGAGGAACAATGTCAGAAAATGATAGAGTTGTCTAAAGAGTTTTATAACTCAGGATTTGAGTTATTTTGTGAAGATGGATCATTTATGGTTTTTCCACCAGAAGTGGTTCGGTATTCAGTTCTAAAAATAGAAAGAAAGGTAGTAGAAAAAAGTGAGTAATTATGTTCAAAAATAAATTTAAGCGGTTTGGTGGAGAATATATTCCAGATATTATAGAGTATCTAAGAGAATACATAAAGAATGAACCAAGTGTCACCATAACTGTAGGAGCGGATTCGATTCAAAAGCGTAAAAGAACTATTTATGCCATAACAATTATGCTTTATAACACAGATATTAAAAGAGGAGCACATGTTGTTTTCTTTAGAGAATCTTGTCCTAAAATCAGAGATAACCAAGAGCGTCTTTATAAAGAAGCTCAATGGGTTCACGATATTGCAACTTATTTAGATAATGAACTTTCTGCTTTTTATGTTAGAAAAGACTTAACAGAAATTGAAAGAAAGAGATATAAATATCATTTAGCTGTTTGTAACGGTGAATACTCTCATGTTCCTTTACACTTAGAAGAAGCAGTTACTAACGCTCTTTCTTTAACATCAGTAGATATGATAGATTTCAAATTGGTTGATATCCACGTTGATTTCAATCCAAAAGAGGGAACTATTAATGAAAGAGGAGTATCTAAGAATAAATCCTATGTTGCTTATAAAAGTTTTGGTCCGTGGTTGAAAGGATTAGGTTTCAGAACTTGGGCTAAACCAATGGCTTGGGGCGCATCAACAGCGGCAGATTTATTATTACATGATTAATATGGAAATTAATGTTTATCTTATTACTAAGATGGGTTGGTCATCCTACTCTAAATTCAGAGGAGTGGGTGTACCTCACACATTTGATGATGATGATATGGTAAGATATTTCATTAATAACAAATCTGATAAAATGTGTTATTTAATTAAAGAACTTACTCAAAAACAAAAACAAAAGTTAAAAAAATCATATAAATTTATTATAATGGATTACAATTTTGAACCAAAGTTTGAAATCTTTAATTTTGAAAAAAATGATGAATTACTATCATTGATAATTGAACATGAAGCTTGTGACCCAGATTATCAAAGACATTTTAGAATAAACAAAATACTTAAAACAAAATAAATGAAAAAGAAGTTAGTAAAAATATTAGGAATTTCCTATAGTCAATCACAGATGGGATCTTATGTAGTGGTTCTTTCTGAAGTAAAAGGTAAAACTAAATTACCTCTTATTATCAAACCATCAGATGCTCAACAAATAGCCTTAAAAATAGAAGGTATTAAACCGCAAAGACCACTAACCCATGATATATTTAAGTCAATGACAGATTCTTTCGGGATTGATGTTCAAGAGATTTATATTCATTCTATTTTAGAAGGTATTTTTTATACAAAGATTATCGCTTCTAATGGATTAGATGAAGTAGAAATTGAATGTGCTGCTGGTGATGGTATTGCACTATCATTAGTTTATGATTGTCCTATCTATGTTTCACAATCTGTTTTAGATAATGCTGGTATCGGTATTAATAATGATGGATCTTCTTTTGATATGGATGACGAAAATATTGATGATGTTGAAGAAGAACCAAAAAGAAGTGTTTCTATTGAGGATCTTGAAAAAATGATGAACGGAGCACTTAATAATGAAGAGTATGAGATTGCTGCTGAATTAAGAGATAGAATTCAGACTTTAAAAAATAAGATAAAATAGTTTGATAATTGTAAAATATTTTGTATATTTGTATATAAATTAACCACTAAAACTTTATACAATGACAAGACTATTTAGAAATCTAACAATTATTTTTTTAGTATTATTAGTATTAGCAATCAAATTATTTATCGCTATAGCAATAATTTCAATCCTAATTGTACCACTTACTTGGATATACTCCAAGATTATTGGTCAAAGTTATAATTTCACAATTGACCAATCAGATGTTTTATATAAATTAAACAAATTTGGTATGTGGATGTTTGTTTTTGGAATTGCGGCTGCTCTTTGCTTCTTTATCTACTAATAAAACAAAGTAATAGTATGAAAATAACAAAATTTTCCTATAACTTATTGTATATTTTATAATATAATAAAAAAATAGTTAATTAAATGGCACTTTCATATATTGGCGGCAAGAGTAAAATTGGAACTTGGATTAGAAATTACATACCAGGTGATATAGAGACCTATGTTGAATCATTCTCAGGAATGTTCTGGGTATTCTTTAAATTAGAGTTAGGAAATTATCCTAATCTTAAAAAAGTTGTTTATAATGACTTTAATCCCCTAAATGTTAATTTGTTTAAGTGTGTTGTTAATTACAATGATTTCTATGATGTCATAAAAGATTACAAATCACAGAATAAAGAACTTTTTAATAAGTTTCAAAAAGAAATATTTGACCCTATTTTTAAGGTAGATTTATCTAAACCAGATTATCACACTGCTGCTAAATACGCTTATGTTCTTAGTCAAGTTTGGTCTGGTACTAACCCTGAGAAAGGATCTTTTATTGATTTAAAAGGTAAGTATAAATCTAAATTTGATTCATTTAAGGGTAAGTTACAAGATAAGAAATGGCAAAACTATTTTGATAAGATTACGGTTTGTGAGAACATGGACTTTCAACAAGTGATTGAGAAGTATGATTCTGAAAAAACATATTTCTATTGTGATCCACCATATTATAAAACAGAAAACTATTATGCTAATCATGAATTTGGAATTGAAACACACCAAAGATTGGCTACTTGTTTGAAGTCGGTTAAAGGTAAGTTTTCATTAAGCTATTATGACTTTGACCAATTATCTGAATGGTTTCCAAAAAATGAATATAACTGGCAATCTAAAGAATTTGCTAAAGCTGCTATGGCGAAGGCTGGTAAAGCTCAAACAAAAGGAGTTGAACTTTTAATCATGAACTACTAATATGAAAATAAAAGAATTAATTGATATTGAATATAAAGGTTGGTATGTTGAATCTACTTATGATAACAAGATAATTTTAAAATCTGATTATACTAAAGATATTTTAGCTGAGATTTACATAACACTGGAGAAAGAAAATTATGTAATTGTTTCTTATTCTTCTTCTAATGGAGAAGGTGTTTTCTTTTATGGTTCTAATATTACATCAGAAGAAGTATCAGAAAGAACTGTGATAGCAGCAGACGAATATTTTGACTATGAATAAGTATAGAAAGATAGTTAAAGAGTGGAAAGATGCCACACCACATGAAATATGGGAAGGTATTAGAGATAATTTTCTTTTTGGATTTATTGGTGCTACATTAGTTGTTTTCATTGCTACTAGAACTGACTTAGCAGTTTTAGTTGGTTATTTTACTTATTATATATTTATGGGTAGAATTGTAAACAGACCTAAATATGTAACTGATTTAGGTAAAATGATTGTTTTTCCAATCCCTTCAGTACTTGGTGCTTTTGCTGGATATAAGTTATCTTATTTATTGATTGAACTTTTAAATCAACTGATGAGGAAGGTATAAATTTAATAAATAGAATATAAAATATCTTATTTTTAAATGAAATATAAATCGGGTGATGTTGTAATTAAAACCACAGGTGGTAATAAAATGACTATCTTTGATAAAGTTAATGATAGTTATAAATGCCTTTGGTTTGTTGAAAATACAATAAATGAATCAATATTCAAAGAAGAAGAAATAGTTTCTTTAGAAGAATATAAAAAATACCTTAGAATTGAGGAAAGGGATGATAAGTTAAATCAATTACTTTCTTGATCCAGGTAAAGCGTATAAAGACATAATCTTTTTTTTCATTTTGCCAGCAGCGAAATTAGACCTTTTCTGAACAAAACTTAAAAATTTATCAACTGACATTCTGTGAACTTCTTCACCAGAAATTGATGGTTTATCTTCTGCTTCTAAAACACTTGCTTTTCTGGATTCAATTAATTGATTAGCAAAAGAACTTTTAATTCTTCTTAACATTAATTCAGTGTCAGCATCAGGATAAGTATCTTTAATAACTTTAACCATATGTGATTTAAAATCATCAGCTTTGAACTCCTCCATATAATTAAGATTTCTCCAAACAGGACAAACTTTTTTCATATCATCAAATTTGAACTTTTTAACATAAGGCCAAGCTTCTTGTATCATTGCTCTTTGTTCATGACTTTCTGACCAATATAAGTAGTAACCTACTTTACTATACCATTCTTTGAATATTTCTTTTTTGATTTTAGATCTATTGGCTTCTAATGCCCAAGTTACATCTGTGGAAAGAGTTGGTGATCCTTTTAGAGTTCTATTCCAGTACTCATAAGCATGATTTAATTCATGTGTAATAAGTGCTTCAGTTTCAACAATAAGTAATTCTTCATCATCAAATGATTCTCTGATAACTGCTCCTAATTCTATTTCAATATGTATAGTTGATTCAGTTCTATCATCAATTGGATCTTGAATATATGAACCTTTTTCTTTTTTATTCATAATATTATAACAAGCCCCAAATGAAACATGTCCTTGAAATTTAGAAGTATTTGGATATCTTTTTGCAAATTCCTCATCCGTTATAACTTCAAATTCATAAGTTATATTCATTGTAGAAACAGGAAACTTAGGCCAAATACTATTACTAATAATACTTGATAAGTCAGTTGTACTAACTGATTCATTTATCTTTTCTTTTTTAGTTGATCCAGCTTGTGTTCTTTTAAGATACCATTCATCAAATTTTTGTTTGAATCTTTCAGCCAAGAAGTCAGTATAAATAAGAGTTGGTTCAGCAAGACCTAATGCCTCATTGATAGGTGAAAAAGTATTATATTGTATTAAATATTTCATTATGTATATATTAATTATTTCAGTTCAAATTTAATTTTAAACATCATAGGTTTATAATCTGGATGACTTCCATTTAATGACAACTCTACATTATATCCCATACCTATTAATCTACTATTTGCAGTTAATAAATCTTCAAACAATAATATTCCATCAGGACCTATGGTACAATCTTTATCAATAGTTGGAAATTTTATATCAACATTACATCTAACTAAATTGTTTTTCATACTTCTTATTTGAGGTTCAACAAATTCAATAAAATGATTTATCCCTTCAGTTTCATTTTGGTCTCCACCTGGTTTGAATACATATCCACAAGATATTGGAGAATCACCACTATATTTATTGAATGAATATGATATTATTTTCATATCTTCAAATTCATAAAATACTTCTCTAATCTTTGAAAAGTTATCTAATAATATTTCTTTCAAATTATTATCAGACTCATTAAATTTCTGCCAGTTACTAATCATATTAATATATATTAATATATGAAACTCGATATCAACGAAATTTACCATAATTATATAATTAAAATTGTAATCTTTGCTCTTTTCCTTTATAAAAGACAGATTAGACAACCTAATGTTTATAAGGTATCTGTTATAAAATTTACTATAAAGAGACTGGCATGGAAGATTAATTTAGTTATTGATACTGGTATCAAATTAGATAAAGAAGAAGAAAGAGAAATTTTACTTGAAGAGTTATTGAACGGAGTTGAGTCTGATTATTTATCAACCGTAACGGTTACATTTACAACTCCATTGAAAGAAACTACAATGTTGATTGATTTAAGTGATGAAAGGAAGTATGAAGAATATCTTTATTCTTAATATTCAAATGTTACTTGTGCTCTACTATACCATAATTCAAATGAACCAAATCCAAAAAGATTACATATCTTTTCAAACTTGTCTTCATACCAAGCCTCTGAGGGGATTGAACCAAAATCATCATAATCACTAAATTCAAGAACGGTTTCAGAATCACCTATTTCAATTCTCTGAATATGTATTCCCTGATTTTCAATAGCTTCTCTTAAATCATCTTCATCTGGTAGTTCAAATTCTACTTCATCCAAAATAACATCTGGTTTAGAGAATATAAATTCAACATAATTAATTTTACAAGTCTCGCCATAACTACTACCTTTGTTAGATTTAGTTACAAAATCATTTAGAACCCAACCATATTCACCTAATCTACCAATTGTGGATTTCATATTATCCATTATTTCAACAACACCATCATAACTCCTATTTTTAGGAACATAAACAATATTGAACTTACTGATAATTTTATTACCTGCTTTTAGAACAGGTTTGAATTTTTGATAATTACTATTTTTGGCTAAGTAATCATTAAAATTCATATTACCGCTAGCAGAATAAAATGATATCTTTTCACCTTCATCAATAAATTCTAACATAGTTTCTACTATCTTATCAACAACATCATTGTTGTCTGTGCTTTCATTTAAGAAGTTATTATATTTACTAATAAATTTCATCTACTTATATATTAATTTTTGTTTTGTTTTTATAGATTTAATACCTATATTTGTAGAAATAAATAAATCATATGAGACAATATAATAAACAAGAGTTAATCGACAAAATTGATAGGATTTCAATTGAACGAGAAGGTAATACAATCATAACTAAATATGATGGTGGTGTTATCAATGCAACACCAGTATCAAATAGATATGAAATCTTTGATATTGTAAAGTATCTTAAAAATAAGATTGATATGATTGAGAAAAACTTTACTATTAGTAAATACTCATTCAAAATGACTTCTGGTCGTCAATATTTACAACTTATCTCTGATAAGATTGAAGTTGGTGGTTTAGAATTCTACAAATCTTTTTACATCCTTAATTCATCTGATAAAACTCGTAGACTTTCTTTTAATGTAGGTCTTTATTGTGAAACTAAAAACTTTTATGTTGTTGGCGTTAAGAATGTTGGCTTAGTTAAAAAACATCTTACTGGTGTGACACAAGCAGCTGAAGTGGCTACTGAAGGTTTAAACGGTGAAACATTCAATGAACAAGTTGATGCGATGAACTCATTAGTTGGGCATCAAATTGCTTTCTCAAAAATCCGTGAAGTTATCTTAGGTGATAAAAAAGAAGTACCTAAAATTAACCACCGTAAGTTTGACGCTTTCAAAAATATGATTAGATATGAAGTATCTGATGGTAAGCTAAAACTAACAAATGCTCAGCATGATATTCTACTTAAAGAGTCTGATAAAATTAACACCATATCTCCTTTAGAAGATTTTAACTTAGATGCTTTCAAGGCATTTCAAATCTATTTAAGAATATTCAATCGTCAAGATTCTCATGTTATTAAAATTGAAACAGATAGAATTCTTAAAATGACAAAGTGGGCAATTAGAAACGCAGTATTAGAATCATTGGGTATATAAGTTATGTTAAGAGAAGATAATTCAGGGTTTGTAAATTTCCCTATGTCAAGTAAAATATTTAACCGTTTAGATACCGGTAAAACATTTATTTATCTTGTAGCATTTGATACATTAGACCTAACAAATAGAGCCTATGACCTATCAAACAATCACTTATTCATGCCGGGAACCTTTGTATCAGATGATATAATGGTTAGACCTAAAATTCAAAGTTATCAAATTACAATTGATGAGTTAATAGAAGAACAAGTTATCAATGATGAATATGATAGTCATTACTTTCCTAACTTTTCATCTAAAGATGATTTCAGAAAAATAATGTCTATTCCCTTAACAACTTCAATTTGTATGGGTTGGAGTGAATTCAGCTATGAATTAAAAGAAAATATTGGATTCTGGTCAGCATCATTCAGAGACCTAACAAATGAAGGTAGAAAACTTTACTACTCAATTAAAAAACTACATAATAACAAAGAAGTTAGAATTTTAACATTCAATAATATCTAAACAAAAACCCAACTTTAAGTTGGGTTTTTTATTTTACATACAAACTCTTCAAATTTATAATTAGGAAACTCATCAACATATTTGATAACGACATTGATTGTGTATTCTATCCACTTTCTAACAACTTCAATCAGTTCAGATTCCCTATCACCTAAGGGTTCACAAATTATACTCAATTCAAGTTCATCAATTTTAGTTTGTATCATCTGAAATCTTTTTATACCAAAAGATTCATATTCTAATGACCCTATTAAGGGCCATTTCTTATCACCATTAGGTAGAATCATCATATTTCTCACACGACCGTGTATTTTTTTAATAGTTTGTAGTGTTCTACCACAATTACATTTACCCATCTCAATATGATCACCGTGTTTATATCTTTTGATATATTTGTTACTTGTCGTAGTTATGATTAAAGCACCATCAGAATCAACCTCAACTATTTGATTCTCCATAACATGATAAACACTTGGATTATCTGGACAAGTAAGGGCGATTATACCACACTCTTCAGATGAGTAAGCCCTACCACCAACCTCACCAGTTCCTTTACAATCTATAAAGTTTGAAATCTTACTAGTGTCTATTTGTTTGAATACTGATGGTAAACAGTGAATATAATGAGGATTCTTTTCTTCTAACCATTTTTGTAATTCAGAAATTGGTTTCAAATCATTTGAGAATCTACGGCCCTGAATAGACTCTATTGAAGTAGATATACCCCATCCGTCTACATCAAGAGTTTTATTACCTGCTTTGATAACAGCCATATCTTTAGTAACATCCCATTTTAACCATCTAAACTCTCTGATGGAAATAGCGGTGTACCAAATGAAATCTTTATATGATTTACCTATTGTTACAGGTTCACCGGTTGACCCGGATGTTTTGTTAACTCCAATATCATCTTTCATCTCAACCCTTCTTAAATCATCTCTGGTCATTACTTTAAGACCTGAAATTGATAGAAAATTTGGAACAGAATTCCATTGAGACTTCTCAAGATAATCTAATAAGTCTTTAACATCTTTATCAATTTTATCTTGTGTTAAAACTGCCATATATAAAATGAATAATCTTCAAATACTATTGTTTTTGTAGGTAGTATTTTGAAGTCTTCTGACTGGGGAAAATTATCAGCGATTCTCATAATAGGTAACTTTTTTGTAAATGTTCTAGCAATAAAGACTTTACAATGCTTAGAAGCCATTTCTACTAAACTATCTGCTAACTCTTTAGTGAACGAAAGAACACCATCACCAATAATATTATCATAATAACTATCATTACTTAACCAATCTCCTTTAATAACAGTTTCTGATTCATACCAAGGATCTAAATCCATTTGAATATTAGTAATAGGAATTAACTTTTTAGTACAACCTAGCATTAAAGAAGTACCTTCTATCATATTTTCTTTGTAGATATTAAAATCATTATCACTTGGTGATAAGGGTAGTGGTAATTCGGATGACCAATAGTCTTTATTGGTTTCTAATTTACTCTTGTGAAAATAAACAGTATTAACAAATACCATACGTTCATTTGAATTAAATATAAGTTGTTTATGTGGAATATAATTTAATGATAACATAAAGTCATTATAATCAACGGCTCTGGTGTCTATCTCTAAAACTATTATTGGTTTATCTCTTTCAATAATATCTTTAGCTCCTTTCAAAGCTTCAAATTCATAACCTTCTAAATCTAAATGTATTAGTGATATTTTACATTCTTTAGGAATTATAGTGTCAAGTTTAACTATTCTAACCTCAACACCATCATATATTGACATTTCACTTCGGGGACCCATTTCTAATCCTTTAATATCTATATGTTTTAGTAAAGCACTTCCATCATACTCGCCTATTGCATATGGAAATATTTCCACATTTTTTAGTTCATTTAATGATATTGTTTCTAAAGAAGACTGATACATCAAAGTATTAGGTTCAAAAGTCCAGACAGAATCACAATCTTTTAAAGCAGGTAAGAAGTCACCAAAACCTGTACCAGCGTGTATAATATTACCACCAATAGATCTTAAGTATTCAATAGTTGTATCTTCATGAACACCTCCATCTAATATGAATTGTGATGTATATGTATATTCAACTTCTTTTGGTATTGAATAAAGACCATACTTGTTTTTTGCTATCATTTTAGTTTTACTTATAAACAGGTAAATTGTTTATAATAATAATTTTTTTATTGGGAAATAATTTCATATATTTGTATAAATAAAACTAAAATAGATGCCATACGAAAGAAAAACCTACGACATATTAATCTCTGATGATTTAAAAGAATTATTACAAGGTATTGAAACCGAATCACTTGTAGCTTCTTTATTACTAAAGAAAAGACATGATAAAGAAGAGTTAGTTGATAATCCTATAAATTTTATTTCTATTTCACGTGATGATAGAACAAAGATTTCTTATATGACACAAGAAAGAATGGCTCAGATTGATATATCTGACTATTGGACATCAAGTCGTAGATTTCAATCTAAACCAGGTGCTTTTATTAGTAAGATATTTAAAGATATCTCTTCAAAGGAAGTTGAGAAATTCTCAAATCTATTCCGTTCACAAGCTGTTAAACCTAAATTTGAATTTAAGGTAGTTAGTGGTGACCGTATTCGTAATTTATACTACTATGAATCATATGCCTCTGATAGAGGTACACTTGGTGCTTCTTGTATGAAGCATGAGGGTTGTCAAAAGTATTTAGACATGTATACTGAGAATAAAGATCAGTTACAAATGATTGCTATGTTTAATGAAGATGGTGGTCTTATGGGACGTGCTCTTCTTTGGAACTTTGATTCTTATAAAATTATGGATAGAATTTATACTATCTGTGATGAAGATTTATCTTTCCATTTCAAACAATGGGCAACTCAAAATGGTTATCTTTATAAATCAGAACAAAACTGGTATAATACCCAACAATTTGAACAAGTTGGTCAAAAGAAACAAAGTGTAAAACTTGAGTTAAAATTAAAAAATAGCACATTTCAATATTATCCTTATATGGATACATTTAAGTTTCAAGATTCCGAGACTGGTTATCTTTATAACTACTTAATTGACCACCCAAGAATGAGAACTCTTTGTTCATCTGAAGGATCTAGATATGAACATAATTATCTAAGATCAGATGGTGTTGATAATGTTTTAAGACACCAAGGTGATTGTAATTGGGTTGAGTATATGGATTTCTATACACATTGTAATAATGTTCAATGGTCTGATATCAATGATCAATATATTTTATGTAATCATGCTAAGCATGATAATGTTATCAATGATTATATCTTCAATGAAGAGTTTGATAGATTCAATAAAAAAGACCGTATTAGTCTTAGAAAAAAAGAAATTGAAGAATATAATGAGAAACGAAAGAATAGATTAAAAAGTAAAGAGTCAAATTCAGCTATTGATATCATATCAAGGTTAACAAACGCCCAATCAGTAGCTGATTTATCTACAGAAGAGATGAGTGAGTTGTATAATCAACTGAGAAATGTTAATACTGCTTATGATTAGGATTTGTAACATCATAATAAAAGTCCACTTAGGTGGACTTCTTTATTTTAAACTTTTACTTGGATTAAGGTATAAATAAAAAATATTATGCCTTAATGAAAGATTTAATTCTTAAAAAACTTAATGAATTTAATGATCCAGAATTTAAGTTTGATCCTAAATATCATAAATACACTTATTTTGGTGAACAATTTATATCAGTAACTAAGTTCATACAACAATTTCACAAACCATTTGAAACAGAATTTTGGTCTAAAAAGAAAGCTGAAGAATCTGGTGTACCACAAGAATGGATTCTAAATGAATGGAAACAAAAGAATGATTATGCTAATGATGTTGGGACTCAGACACATGATTGGATAGAGAATTACTATAATCAAATCTGGAAAACACTTCCATCTAATGAAGATGTTATTCATCGCATAAACAAATTCAATAAGATTTATTCTAAAAAGCTACATAAATTAGAACCTCTTAAATTTGAAGTAAGAGTATTCTCAAAAAAGTGGAAGATTGCGGGTATGATTGATTCTCTTTTTCTTTATAAAGGAAAGATATACATTTTAGACTGGAAAACGAATCGAGACTTTACAGACGATAACCACAAAAAGGGTAAGTATGAGAAACTACTTGAGCCATTTGAAGATATTTATAAAAATCATCTTAATGAATACTCTATACAATTATCAATGTATGCTTTAATTTTAGAAGAATGGGGATTTGAAGTAGGTGGTGCTTATCTTGTTCATATTGGACCAGGTGAAGAAGAAGCTGAACTTTATAAAGTGGTTGATATGAGAGAAAAACTAAGATCATTTCTTGATGTCACATAGTGATCTATTTCAAAGACTTGATAAAGATAATGAACTTATAGATTTTTTCTGTGATATCTTAGAAGATTTGATATCAACTAAAGTTGGGCACAATGTGAGTGTTGGATTTAAGAAGCATGATATGTCAATATTCTTTTTCATAGATGGTTCATCTATATTACAAATAATGCCGGATAAAGACTTACAATATACATATGCTAATGTTCCCTCATATGAGTCAGAGATTAGAGAATCTATTGAGAAAATAGAAATACAATATAAGAGAGAACAGAAGATAAATCAGATCATAAAAAAAGAGAGTTAATTTAACTCTCTTTTATTTTTTTAATAACTATTTTTATACCGTTTCTGTAAGTTCTATATAAAGACCTTTTTGTTTAATCAAATCAATGATGTCATTAGTTAATTCACATTTATCACTTGCGTAAAAAATCTGTTCTTTATTAATAATAATATCAATATTTTTATCATGATTTAATATAATATATTCATTAATGATTGTTGATATCTCAGTAAAACATGATTCCATTAGGTCAGCTTGTTTTTCTTGATACTCAGCTCTGATATTATTTTCTTTAGTCATTGCTTTGTTTTGTAATGCTTTGAACTTCTCAGCATTAATTCTTTTAGTCATTTCATCTATAATTAAACCACTTTTAGATGATTCAACTAAAGTTTCCATTTCTTTTTTGTAACCTTCCATTTCTTGGAAGTGTTTTAATTTAAGATTATCTAATTCTGATGCTTTTTCAACATATGTTTTATATCTGATAGCAACTTTATCATAATCAACACAATAAATATTCATAGTAAAGTTTTTCTTTTTTATATAAAAAGAAATGAAATAGTTTAGGCTAATAATAAATCTAAAGCCATATTATATCTATTTAGGAGATTCTTATCATGATTTATAGAAGGATCATAATCATCTATATAAGTTGTAACCGAGTCTATAATAACTTCTAAATAATAAACCTTTTGACCCATTAGTTTAGCATACTCATGATTCTCTATAAGATACTTTGCATCTTGATTAAATATTTCTACTTCTTTTATTTGACCTAGTAGAGTATTATCTGATTCTTTGTATATATTATATGATGTTTGATAAACGCCTCTTTTTTGATAATTTTTATAAAGATTTTGTGAGAAGCTACTAGTGGTTTGAAATCTTATATCTTTCCAAGTTTTCTTTTTAACTTGATCTACACTTGGGTATTTAGTTATATCAATTTTATAGTAATAATCTAAACATTGTTCAAAGTCAGCATAACCACCTCTATCAATAATGTCATCAATTAGTTTGTAATATTCTAATAGATAATCTTTGCCCTTTTTGGCAATCTTATCTATTTGACCGTAAATCTTTTCCAATTTTTTCTTATTTTTCGAAATAGGATAGGTAGTTATTCCCCCTGAAAATATAGCAGATTGTGTAACTTTAAATGATGACGCTCCCTCTGTTGATATCACCTTTATCAATACATGATTCTTAGAACTTCCCGTATTAGGAGGAGCAGTAAATGTTATCTGAGTTGATGATGCGGTTGCTGTAAATCCGGTAGCTGATCCTGTAAATGTTAACTCATTTAATATCTCTGTTACATAGTTTGACAAAGTTGGCCCACCACTTGCAGTCACTCCACCTGTTCCTAATAATTGTACTGTTGTTGGTAATAGACCACTCTGTGTTGGTGATCCAATAAGTGATATTTTAATATTAGTTCCTGTTTCAGCCGAAACATATGAAACTGTTCCACTAAATATAAGTGTTGCTTTTGCCGGAGTGTAATTAGTTAATCCCATATCTTATATATTAAAAAGATATTACCTACTCACCACCACCTTCTGGTGTAATGATTTTCTCTATCTCAGATACCTTATCTTTATTCTTATCATCTTGTAAGAAGTCTGAAAACATTGCTACCTTTTTCATCTTTTCTGGATCATTCTTTATTTTACCAAGTGAATCAGCGGCTTTCTTAGCATCTTCACTTTGAGTTGATCCAGATACACCAATTATCTCTTTTGGGAATTTAGTTATTTTTTTACCATCTTTACCAATAAAACGAACAATCCATGCATCTATAAGATTCGTATTTGATTTGTTTAATTCATCAACAACTTTAACACCAACTATATCACTAGCTGGCTTTTCAGATGGTTTAGATTTCTGATCATCAGATAGTTTATCCCAGTCTTCTTTTGTTTTATCTTTTAGTAGATAAATAATTGGACTTTTCTTATCAAAAAATTCCTGGTATTGATTAAATGTAATAGATGATTCTCCACCGCCTTGTTTAGCTCTAGCCATTGATTCATCATATACCTTTTGAACTTCCTCGTCTGTAAATTCTTTATCTAATTGTTTTTCGATATCCTCTTTTAATGACTTCAAAAAGTCAGTTGCTGTCTTCTTCTTCACACTTAAATTACCTTTGGTGTTAGCTAATTTTAGTAGAAAATTCTTTTTTGAAAACTTGTAGTTTGTTTCTTTTTTGGTAACACCTTTTTCCCAATCAATTAAACCAACTATACCAACCCATTGTGCTTCTTTACTACCTAAAATAATAGCTTTTGCAACTGCTTTAGCTCCTGCTGATTTATCTTTACCAACTGCTGTGTCAATATCTTTATCAATACCTGTAGATAAACCAATTAAAAAATCAACCATTCTATCAAGTACACCCATTACTCCGGTCTCATCAATAGGTTTCTTAGTGGTCTCATCATTCTGATAAAGACCCTTGGAAGCTTTATCGATTGATTCTTTAAGATTTGCCATAATAATTCCTTTAATAGAATCAGGATCATCCGGTTTGAAGGCTTTTTTAAAGTCTTCTGCAAAGTCTTTAAATGGTCCACTAAAAGCAGCCATAACTTTACCTAAAGCTCCCTTTAGTAAATTACCCAATCCTCCAAATAACGTTTCGTTTACAGGTTCAAGTCCTTTATTATTTCTAAATGATTCAAAATTTCTTACATGTTTCATAACATATATATTATATTATTAAAACCTTTTTCTTACTTTCTGATATAAATAAAAATATATTATGCCAACATTTGAATTTCATATAGACCAAAAAGAAACAATCTGGAGAAGAAACTATACTCAAATAGAAGCAGATACAGAAGAAGAAGCTATTCTTAAAATGAAAGAACTGGTTCATTCAGTAGACTATGATTTAAATGTTTATGATAATGAATTAGTATTAGAAACATCTGAGGATATGAACTACTATGATAATCTGAATAATCCAACACGAGAAGTTTATTATAAAGATCAGATGATAGAAGATAATACACCATTAGATATTAAAAGAAATAAAAAAATAAATCAAATTATAAATGAAAAAGATTGATTCATTAAACCAAGTAGCTGAATTTCATAAGACATTTCAAGCTCCAATTTTAGAAACCCCACAAATACCATCTGAGCAAAGATGTGAACTCCGTGTATCTTTATTACAAGAAGAATTAGATGAACTATCACAAGCAATTAAACTAGGTGACATTGTTGAAATTTCTGATGCCCTTTTAGATCTACAATATGTACTTTCGGGTGCTGTATTAGAGTTTGGATTAGGTGATAAGTTTGTTGAGTTGTTTAATGAGGTACATAGAAGTAATATGTCTAAAGCTTGTGAGAATCAACAAGAAGCAATATCAACACTTTCACATTACAAAAAGAAAGATGGTACTGAGGGTTATTACAAAGAAGTAAATGGTAAGTGGGTTGTTTATAGAAATGGTGATAACAAGGTTCTTAAATCTATTGGTTATTCACCAGCTAGTTTGAAAATTATTTTAGATAAAAAATAATTAGTATATTTGTATAATGATTTCTGATAAAGAAAAGAAACAAACAGAAAAAGAGTTAAAAAAATAAGACAAATATATGAAAATATTTAGTGGAAGAAACAATCAACAACTCACAAAAAGAATTTGTGATATTCTACAAACTCAAGTAGGAACCTCAAAAGTTATTACCATAGGTAAATTAAAAATTGATAAGTTCTCAGACGGTGAAATTCTACCTTTATTTAATGAATCCGTGCGTGATGAAGATGTATTCTTTGTTCAAACCACAAACTCATCTGATAACATCATGGAGACCCTTCTTGTTATAGATGCTGCTAAAAGATCTGGTTGTAAATCATTTACCCTAATAGCTCCTTTTCAAGGTTATTCAAGACAAGATAAAACAGACCATTTAAGATCTTCTATTGGTTCTAAAGTTCTGGCTGATATTCTTGAAAAAGTTGGTATGTCAAGGATTATTACTATTGATCTTCATGCATCAGCTATTCAAGGATTTTATAATATCCCAGTTATTCACTTAAATGGTAATAAAATATTTATTGATTATATCAAAGAAAACAAAATTGAAGATTTAACAATTGTTGCTCCCGACCAAGGAGCAGTTAAAAGAGCTTCTGACTTTTGTAAAGCTTTCCCAGATTCAACATTCGCAATGATTAATAAGAAAAGAATTAAACCAAATGAGATTCATTCTATGGAACTTGTTGGTGATGTAACTGGTCGCAATGTTGTTATTGTTGATGATATGGCCGATACATTAGGAACAATGAAAAAAGCAGCTGAGTTACTTATGGAAAAAGGAGCTAAGTCTGTTAGATGTATTGCTACTCACGGAGTTTTAAGTGGTAAAGCTTATGAGAATCTTGAGAACTCACAGATAACTGAACTATTGGTTTCTGATACAATTTCTCCATCTGGAGTAACTTCTAGTAAGTTAAAATATATTTCTTGTGATAATATTATTTCTAAAGCAATCTGGTCACTTTCACAACATAAGAGCATACATGAAATTAATACAATATAATGAAAATTGGAAAATATACATATGGTGATAAAAATATTAAGATTTACTCTTGGGGAGAACCCGCTAAATTAGAGATAGGATCTTTTTGCTCAATTGCACAAGATATAAAAGTATTTTTAGGCGGAAATCACAACTCAGACTGGGTAACAACTTATCCATTTGGCCATATTAATAAGGATACTTTTAATAAGTTCAATGGAGTTGGACATCCTAAAACAAATGGTGACGTTATAATTGGTAATGATGTATGGATTGGAAATAATGTAACTATTATGAGTGGTGTGATAATAGGAGATGGTGCTATAGTTGCTAACAATTCACATGTTGTAAAAAGTATAAACCCTTATGAAATTGTTGGTGGTAATCCTGCCAAATTAATTAAAAAAAGGTTTAATGATGAGGAAATATCAAAACTTTTAAAAATAAAATGGTGGAATTTTGATGATGATAAAATAAATCAAATCTCACCATTATTATGTTCTTCTAGTTTAGAAGACTTTTTTAATTTCTGTGAGTCAAAATGAGTTACCTAAATGAAATAAAAGCTTATATGAGAGATATTAATCTTGACATCCTGATGAATTGTCCGGATGTCAAGATTGATATTTCCAAAAGATATAATAATAAGTTTAGACTTTTTTATCCAAGTCGTAAACTTATTAAATATGTTACTAATATTGGTGGTGTCTTAGTTGGATCAAGAGCAATTCGTTGCTTTACAATTGAAGGTAAACCAATTCTTGAGAGAAGAGTAAATGATTGGGATTTTATTATAACACTTGATATGGCTTTTAAGATTTGTGATGATATGGGAATTGAAGAAATTCCACAAGTTGATAACGTGATAAGTGTTAAAAATCAAAGAATGTGGAGACATCCTGATTATTCTGATTCCTATAGAGTTGGACCAGTTGATGTTCAATTGATAGTAAAAGAAGAACTACCAGACTATAATGAAATAGATGGTGTTAGAATTGCTAACTTTGGATATTCAATTTCTCAAAAAATTGGAATGACTACTGATTTACAGAGTAAACTAACTGGTAAACCCAGAACAAAGTCGTCTGAGAAATATGATAGTATAGATGAACAATATTACAAACATATTTCTGATTTAAAAGAAATGATTATAAAATTTAATAGTTTAAAATGGAAACAACCAGTTTAGCAAATATATTAGATGGTAAACTAGCATCAGAATCAATTCTAAATGATGTTAGATCTAAAATAGACAATCATATTAAGTCAGAGTCTAAATGGACAATGGCTAAACCAACTATGGCTATCCTCCTTGTTGGTAATAATCCTGCTTCAGAATCTTATGTTAAAGGCAAGATTAAAGCTTGTGAGAGGGCTGGTATAGATGCTCAACTATTTAGGTATGATGAATCAATATCTGCTTATGACTTATTATTTGAAGTAAAACAATTTAACAAATCACACTTTGATGGGTTTATTGTTCAACTTCCACTACCTAATCATATTAAAGCAGATGATATCATTAATGAGATTAGTGCTTATAAAGATATAGATGGGTTTCATCCTATAAACTTTGGTAAGATGGCTTTAGGTCAAAAATCTATGAGACCGGCAACTGCTTATGGTATTCTTAAACTTCTACAACATTATAATTTAGAAACAAGGGGTAAAAAAGTAGTTGTTATTGGTAGATCAAATATAGTCGGTAAACCTATTTCTATTATGTTAGGTAATGATTTTGATATTGGGCGAGCTACAGTTACCTCATGTGATATTAATACTCCCAAATCTCTCCTAATTGAAGAGTGTCAAAAAGCTGATATAGTTATAGTTGCGGTTGGAAAGCCTGGTTTACTTACTGCTGATATGGTTAAAGAAGGAGTTATTGTAATTGATGTTGGTATTAATAAGTTAGAATCTGGTAAGCTAGTCGGTGATTGTGATTTTGAGAATGTAAGTAAGAAAGCTTCTTGGATTACACCAGTACCAGGTGGTGTTGGACCAATGACTATATCTGGTTTGATTCTAAATACTTATGAAGCTTGGAAAATGAAAAACTTTATAAATGAATAAGGTAATTTGTATAGATAACTTAAATATTTTATCTTTAACGGTTGGTAAGATATATGATGTTATAGAGATCACTCGTATTCCCTTCTCACCTTCAAGATATGATAATTATACTGGGCCTATATATAAAATAGTTACTAATACTGGAGAGGTTTCTGGATATAGTGATGAGTGTGTTAGACTTCTTACATTAGATGAACTTAGAGAACTAAAACTTGAAGATTTGGGAATATGATGTTATTCAAAATGAATAGTTGGAAATTAATTGATATGATTAAAAGAGGAATGATAAGTTATCACAAAGGTGATGATGTTGTTATTCTGCGTAGAAAGTTAAGTGGATATCCTAGAGGTATAAAGGATGGTGAGATTTATACCATTAGAGAAGTTATTAATGATGATATAGTAGTCGCTCAACACTCTTTAGATGGTATTGGATGGTTACAATCAGTTAAAGTTCATAAGACTTATATGATTAGTAAACGAATATTAAGAAACATTAAATTAAATTCAATATTAGATGAAACAAATTAGTATTGGATTATATAAAACAAAATGAGTTTAAAACTCAAGAAAATTAAAAATTAGAAAATTAATGGGAAAATTAGCATTAAATTTTATCTGTAAAGATGAATCGCATGTGATTAAAAACATGTTAGAAAGTTGTAAAACTATAACTGACTTAATTGTAGTAAATGATACTGGGTCTACTGATGGCACACAAGATATTATCAGAAATTTTGGTAAAGAAAATAATATTCCTACTTATGTCTTTGAAAGAGCATTTGATGATTTTGAGAAAAGTAGAAATCACGCAATGCAAAAACTTAGAGATGTAGTTGCTGAATTAGGTTGGAATCCCGACCAAGTTCATGGTTACTGGTTTGATTGTGATGAGACTTTAATTATCGATCCAAAATTTAATAAATCACAATTCACAAAAGATCTTTATATGATTAACACGTATATTGGTCAAATGAAATATACTCGCAATACTTTCTTCAAAGTGTCTAAACCCTTTAAATGGTATGGCCCCATACACGAGTTCATTGTTTGTGATGAGAAGAATATCACATCTGGTTTAGCAGAAAATATTCATGTTGATGTTAAAATGACTGGAGCTTCTTGGCAAGGAGATATTCCTACTAAATATAAAAATCATGCTTTTGTATTAGAAAAGTATATTGATGCTAACAGACAAGATCCTCGTTGGATTTTCTATACAGCTCAATCTTATCATGATTCTGCTTCACTTCCTGATAATAAGGAAGAGAATGAAGAAAGAATGAGAAGGTCTATGAAGTATTACAGAGAAAGGATTTCTAGAACTGATGGATATGCAGAAGAGATATTCTACTCTCAATACCGTGTTGGGACTATTATGAGAATATTAGAAGAACCTTGGAATCTAACTCATCAAGAATTATTAAAAGCTTATGCTATGGATCCGTTGAGAGGTGAGCCAATTAAAACAATTATTGATTACTACTTACAAGTTAATGAGTGGAATATGGCTTATCTTTACACGAAGTTTGCAAAAGTAAACTTTCACGGTAAAAATCCTTATCCAACAAGATTACTTTTTGTTGATGAAGCTCTTTATGTTTGGAAATTCCTAGAGGCACATGCAGCGGCCAGTTTCTATTGTGGGAAAAGGGACGAGGCTAAGGCTAGCTACCAAGAAATAGTTAGTATCTCAAAAACAAAACCTCAATATTTCACACCCGAAGATTTTAAAAAGATTGAGATGAACGGCCAGTTTTTTACATAATAGTTAAAAAAGTAAGATGATTAGTATAATTGTCGCTACATCAAAAAATAGAGTTATTGGAAACAATAACTCTTTGATTTGGAGGTTACCAGCTGACTTAAAAAGATTTAAACAAATAACAACTGATAATACAATTGTTATGGGTAGAAAAACTTATGAGTCAATTGGTAAACCCCTTCCAAACAGAAGAAATATAATAATCACCAGAGATACTAATTATTTAGTTGATAATTGTGAAGTTGTTAATTCACTTGAAGAAGCGTTAATGTTATGTAATAATGAATGTTTTATTATTGGAGGTGGTGAAATTTATAAACAATCAATAGATATAGCTGATAGAATATATTTAACATTGGTTCAAGAAGATTTTGAAGGAGATACTTATTTTCCTGAAATTGGGAAAGAATGGACTAAAGTAAGTAGAGAAGATTTTGAAGGAGATGAGAAAAACGCACACAAATATTCATTTATAGATTACGAAAGATACAAGTTCTAGTATTAAATTAAATCCCAAAGTTCTGTTTCAACATCTTTATTAAGAAGTGAATTGTCTTTATTAATCAAAATGATTAAGTTTTCCATTTTAGATTTAAGAACAGGGTAATCAATAGATTCTCTGATTTGAATCAAATCATTATCATGATCTATATCATCAAATGGGAATTGAAATCCATTAGAATTAATGTATATCATTTGACAAAGTTGAGTGAATTGTTGTTTGATTATCATAATACAAATATAAGGAATTTTTTCTAAAGTTCAATAAATTTTACAATATTATTTCCCTTTTTTCCAGGCAAAATTGTGATAATACTAATGTTATAATTTTTACCCATATTCTTATTTAAATCAAACTCAACTATAATTGAAATATTATATTCTTTTAGGTAAATAGAATATCTTCCTTTTTTATATAACTCTTTACCACACATACTTGGAAAGATTAAACTGAATATCTCATTAATATACTCTATAAAGTGTTCTACACTTCTGAATGATGTTCTTTCTTTAATCTTTTTAACTAAATCATGTGTTGCGGTATTATACCAATTTAAATTAAGTTTAGAATCATTGTGTAATTGAATTTCTTGAGGTAGTTTTTTTTGTAAATCAAACTCTTCTTCTTTAGCCCTACTTATTTGTGAGACTAAATCTGAATCTCCTTTCAGAGTCGTTATTAAATCTGATAGTCTAGCCTCTAAAAATAAATTATAATTCTTTATTATCATATACTATATATAAAAAAAGAAACCCATTCATTTCTGAATGGGTCTGTCTTAGAATACTATTCTAAGAGTGGTTCTTATTTATTTTCATCAACAATTTTCTTAATCTCTTTCTTTATTTTAGCAAAATCAGATTTGTCACTATATTGACCTTCAAATCCAAATTTTCCTATTTTATCATTGTTTACTTTTTTTACTTTAATACTATCTCTGAATATTACCTGACCAATATGTTTTTTATCTAAGTGAATCTCAAAGTCATCACCAGCTTTTTTAGTATTACATTTAAGATCACCTTCAACATAATCAATAAGTTTTTTTCTTTCCTTATCTTTGTTATCTTTGGATATTATTTGTTTTAATTCAGACTTTGCTTCATCTAAATGATAAATACCTCCTTGAAGTTTTTTCTCTCTCTCTCCATCATTCTTTTTTTCTCTATCTATGATACCTTTAGTTGCTTTTTTATAAGTTTCAGGTTTTAGTTCTTCAAATGTCTTCAAATACTTCATAATTATATTTATTTTTATAATGTATATATAAAAGTTTATTGCATAAAAAAACTCACCAAAGTGAGTTTCTTAAATTATTTACTTAATAATCTGATTAAGTCTTCTGTGATTTTGGTAATCACTTTCTTACCATCAATATCTATATTAGGTATGTTTTTAACCATTGAGTATTTATCATTACCATCAACAGATATTTTAGAAATAGATTCACATAATGCTTTATTTCCTTTACTCTTACTGATATAGTATGTTTTTAATTCATTTACAAATTTATTTAAATCAACACCTTCTTTAACATTGTATTTAACCATTTGAAGTTCATTATCTTTCTCCACCATAATGTACCAAATAGATTTCTTAGATATCTTTACATTCTCAAGAAAGTTATAAGCTTTAGAAGCTTTAGTATTTTTAGGGAATTTAGCAACCTTACCAAAAGTTTCTACTTTACCTTCATGTGTTTTATCACCTTTAGCATAAATATCATTTTCAAAATTATCTTCATCAGATGGTAAATTAACATCTTGATCTTGAGGCATCAAGTTCTTTCTAGACATTGGTTTCTCAATCTTCTTAGAAGATGATGGTAAATTAGGATTCATTGGTAAATCAGAATCAGTATCTGGTGAAACCTCCATAGAAGGATCCATTTCTTTTATCTTAGATTTACTTTCCTTTATATCGGAAAACTTTTTAAATCCTATTATATTTTTTCTTTCTGCCATTTTCAGTTAGTATTGGTTTTGTCTATTATATATTAAATAGTTATAACGGTTTTCTTTATTTTGTAAATATTTTTAATCTTTATGTTTATAATAGTATTTATGTACTATATAATTTTTAAAATTCTTAGTAACATTGAACTGATCAAACAAAATAGACATTGGTTTTTGTAATCTTAATAGAAATGAATTCATAATATTATTGTTAAATATATAAGAGCTCAATGAATTAGTGAATATTTTTGATTGATAATCTATATAATCAGTATCATTATCATTTCTGTGTTTAATATAATTCAACTCTGGTAATTGTCTATCCTCGTATAACATTATTTCTGTCTATTTTTTGAATCTATTGTTCCTCTACTTATAATATTTATAGATTTCAAACCTTTATCATCTATATCATCAGAATAGAATATATTATTTCTATCATAGAAACCACCTCTTATAATTGGAATCTCATCAGATTCAAATAAGATATCACCTAACACTGGATCTAATCCTTTAGTTATATTAGGATTATAATTAGGATCTGGTCTAACTGATATATTTAAATTCATAGTGCTATTCATAGTGGCTTTTCTATTTGCAATTCTTATTCTTTCTTCTTTATGATAATTTTCATTCTTTTTAGATAAGAATTGAATATCTACTGAATGAACATCATAAAGAGCTATCATTGCACTAATTAAATCAGCTTTAGGAATTCTATCAGTTCTATTAAAATCAAGAAAGTAATTAGAAACGGCATCTATTATTTGACTACTCACTGAACTAAAATTGGAATCAGAGAAAGTAACAATAAATATGTTCATAACATAATATGAAAGAACTGGACTTGATATTACATACTTTTTAGTTAATTGAATATTTCCAGCGGTTCTTAAATACTTATCAATTTTTGATTTCTCATAAGCATCTAATGAAAATGCTTTAATATCAATAGTAAAGTAATTAGCATTCTGTGATTTGAATAAATTAATATTAGGAGTTGCTACAATATAAACAATACCTAAATCTTCATAAGCATTGACATGAGAGAAAACACCTAACTTTTTTATTTCATAAGCATATTGTTGAGGAAGACCTAAAACAAAGTTATTACTTACTATTGGTAATATATTCTTAGTGAATAATAAATTTTCTTTATCAGCTCCAAAATTAATATCTGTATAGATTGATATATCAAATATATTAGTTGGATCAATTGTTCTTCCAAATCCATCTAAAGCTTCATCTAAAAACTTCCAATCATTAAAAGTTCTTCTAAATATATTACCTTGTGATCCAGATGTTTCTAAATAATTAATTCTGATTACCTCACCAATAGATGGAATCTTACCAAATCCACTATTACCAAATATAATATCAACACCACCATTAAAACCAGTTCTAACAACACATGCGTTTTCATCAGGTAACATCTCATAGATATGTTTTTTAGTTGACCAGAATTCACCACCAACTAAAACTTCATAGTTAAAGTTCTCAATATCTTTTCTACCTCTTATTGTTGTTGAAAATGATTGATTTAATGTACCATCTCCAGTAAAAGTAGTTGTTAACCACTTACCTTGTACAATAGGAATAAAAAATTGAAAGTTTGGAGTTACTTTATAAGTAACTTTTTGATTACCTATATTAAAAGCGTATTCTAAAGAATTTGTTTTATTCTTAATACTCATTCTATTATTGAATGTAACTCTACCACCTGGTAATTCTTTATCTAAATCAACATTTGGCTTCAAAGTAAATTTAAGTGTACCAGTAGAACTGATTCCTCTTCCTGGGCTATGTCCAGCAAAAATAGCAGCATTTCTGATAATCTTTTCATTTAAAGAATTAGGATCACTTAAATCAAATTGCTTGATAGTGTTCTTCAAATACAAAAATGATAACTGATGTAGATTCTCAATTACATCTAATATTTGCCCGTATGGGGAAGCATTAGTAAAAAGAATATCAGCTTTTGAATATTCACTTTTCAAATATCTTTGAATTTCTACTTTTACCCTCTCAAATGTTGATTCTATAAATGTGGTAGCCATATTACTTATTTATTAATTTCGTTTAAGTACTCTTCATTAAATCTGTTTTTCTCAATAATTTCTTTAACATGAAAAGAAATATTATTAATATCTGATGTTCTTTCAATTAAATCAGCGTTTTCAGTTAAAGGATTTGCTGAATACCACCACTTAAATGAAGGTGATTCAATATCTTTCATAGTTATAATCATTTTAACTTCTTTACCTTCTGAAGTATTAGATATTTCAAAATAATTACCGTATTTCAAATTTGATTTCTCTTGAATTGTAACTTCTTCAAACTGAGTTAACAAATCATAATGTATCTTGTTTATGTGTGATTTTATATCCATTGATATATTTTATTTTTTTTATATATTAAATTATTGTAACTACTTAACCTATTTACTTTAATTTTAATTTTATATATTGAATTATCAATATATAGATAATATAAAATAATTATTTCTAAATGGAACTTAAAGATATTTCAAGTATTATTGATAAATATGGCATAAAAGGAGCTTTTTTTCTTGTAATCATATTTTTATTAATTGGTACTTTAAAAAGTAAATGGATAACTGAATTACTTTCAAAACTTTCTGATAAGTTTGTTGAAAGATTTATGAAGAGTAAAACTAAAGATATCAATTCTCATGTTAAAATGATAACTGATTCTGATATTACAAATCATGATATCTTTAACTATATTGACTTCTGGACTTATTCAAAAGTTCCTACATTTCAATTTTCAACTGAATACAGAACGGCTGTGTTTAGAAAATACTTATCTATCTATCTTAAGAGCTATAAAAGAAAGATATCTGACTTTGTGAATGAGAAAGATTATCAAAAAATGGATGATGCTAAAGTTTGGAAAGCTTTATTAGATCTTATAAATAGAATAGTTTATGAATATGAAAGAGAAATGGTAGAAGCTGGTATACCTAAAATAGTTATTGAGAAAATGAAAACTAAAAATAATGATACAATTACTTTAACAATTGATTTAATTGAAGGTATTTGTAATTCACAATTTTATGATTCTGAAAATAACTACTTAAAAGTTTATTCAATTCTTAATATCTTATTGTCTGTATTAGAAAATACCATATCACACTCAGAAGGAGTTTGTAACAGTATTAACGGAGCGTTGAAGGGTCTATCATTTGAAGGAAAAATAGAACCATAAAAATAAAATAAATTAAACTATGAAACCTAAAATTTGGAAAATGATGCTAATATCTTGGATATTTGTTTACCCTATAATAAATCTAATGTTTCTAATCATATTTCCACTGGTAAAAGACTTACACCCACTTCTAAGAACTTTAATATTTACTATTATACTTGTTCCTTTGATGGGTATTTGTATTCCTCTTTTACACAAAAAATTTGATAAATGGATTAGAAAATAATGAAACACTTAAAAACATATAGATTACATGAATCAATATCAGAGGATATCTTAACTAAACAATATGATGATTATTTGCTTATCATTGGTAAAAGCTCTGATATCTTTGATTACTTTGGTGTTGAAGAGATGCATGGTCTTAAAAAGTCAGAGTGTTATGATGGACTTGATAATGCTTATATCGCTGGTTTATGTAATCAATTTCCTAATAATCCAGAAAAACATTTTCTATTCATCAACAATATACGAATTGGGAGAAGTTATAAAGATGTTTTATTAATAATGCATGAAGCAATGCACCTATCATTGGAAATAAACGGCCCCAATCTACAAGATGGAGACTTAGAAGAGAAGGCAATTACATATGCTGAGAATACAGCAATTGAAATATGTGAGTATCTAAAGTCATTAGGTATATTAAAATTATAATTTATTAGAAGATTATGAAACACTTAAAAAGAATATTTGAAGGAAAAACAATGTTGGATACTAACAATCTTGGTGATATTTTACAAGAAATAACTGATTTAGGTTACTTATCTAATGTTCAATCACATTGGTGGAGTGATGATCGAGGTAATGATATTCGTATTACTATTTATGGTAAAAGTGAATATGATAAAAAATTTGATTGTGATGTAGCTTACATTTACCCAGATGATATAATTGAAGTAGTTGAAAGATTAATTGATTACTTAGGAACTGAAGGATATACATTATCGCCTGAACATAGTAAAGAAATAAAAGCCATTAAAGAAAGACCTACTCAAAAAACTAAAGCCGAATTAAAAATAAGTATCAGTAGGTATATTGAATTAACTTTAAGATGGGATAATAAGATAAACGGTTATAAGATTGATAGATCATTGAGTCTTGATTTTAGACAATAAATTAATCCATCAAATCATAGACATCCTCTGCTTCAAACTCAGGATCAGTTATTCTTAAATCATAATCTTTGAAGTTTTGAAAATCTATCTCATCAGCATCTAATCTTCTGGTAACAGAATCATTCTTATCTTGTCTTCCTAAAATTCTGGATTCTCTTATATCTCTATCAATATCTAAGTAAACAACAAAACAACCTTTTCTTACTTCTGGAGTTATATTTTCAAACTCACCAGGTGTCATTATGAAAACTTGTGATTTTTCAAACTCTTCTTTTGTTATACCATAATACCAAGTTTCTGGGTCTTTTCCTTCTGGAGTAACTTCAAATGTTTGATAAACTAAAAACTCATCATTGTCAATCTTTTCTTTGAAGGTCCAATCTGCTACAAACTCGTATGTTACCCATTGTATTTCATGTTTTCTTTGAGGTCGAGTAGTCATCTTGAGGCATCCTCTCAGTTTCTTTTCAACAAGTTTCCTCATTAGAAAATCTTTACCAGATCCGGACTTACCAAGTAGAATAAGTTTCTCTTTCTTACTGGAGTCAGAAACTCTAGAATTCAAAAAATCTTCTTTGTTCATTTTTAATATAATAATATTTTCTTATTATAAAAGAAAAATGTTAAAAAGTTTATTTTGAAAACTTTATAACAATATCCTCTTTTGAATCAGCATATGATTTGAAGGTTGATAAGGATTTAGATATTAAGAATTTATCTAAATCACTAAATCTATCATAATTTGCTTGTACAGCATTAATTAAAATATTGATAGATGTTGATAAATCTAATCTTTCAGACTCAATAGCATCATTAATCTTATTTTTAATTATGTCTTTACTCATATGGTTTATATCAAACTAATCAAAAATGTTTTGTATAATTATTATGAATGTTGGTGTTATATTAGCAGCTGGTAATAGTACGAGATTTCAAAATGAAGTCCCTAAACAACTTTATTCAATAAATAATAAACCTATTATCAATCATTCAATTGATATATTAGGTCAGTGTTTAGATGAGGTAATTATAGTTACCAATACTTATTGTTATGATAAAATAAAAACTCATCACACTATTCTTATTAATGATGTTGATGATAGAATTGAATCTATTAAAGTTGCTTTGGATTATATCGGTGATAAAAAATATAATAACATACTTATACATGATGTCGCTAGACCATTTATAACTACAGATATGATTAGTGAGTTATTAGAATCATCTAAAACATATAAACACTCTCAATACTATTTAGAATTAGTAAATGGGTTAGTTAGAAAAAATGATTTTGGTTGGGAAGTCGCTCCAAGAGAAGACTTCATAGAGATATGTTCTCCTCAAATTACGGAATTTGAATTATTCAAATATATATTTACTAATTATATTGAAACTAAAATAGATTGTGAGATACTACCGATTATGTGTAAGTTAAAATATGATTATAACCTTATCAAAGGTAGTAATAAGTATTTAAGAAAAATAACAACTATAGATGACATCTACTGAAATTAAAAATCATGTTCTGAATAAAATAGAAACAACAGATATAAATATCTATCCGTTCTATAATCTTTATGTTGAGAATATATTTCCAAATGATTTTTATCAACTATTAAAAGATAGAATGTTGTATTATAAATACAACGAGAGCCTACAAGATAGAAATTGGGATAATCCTAGTTTTATGAATAAAAAATTTGGCTTGAAAGACACCAATGATTATGAAATTGATGTGATTAGAGAAGTATTTGATGATAGTGAAATAAAAAATGCTATAATGAAGAAATTTTATTATGGTAATCATTTAGATGAAATGGTTTTCAATCATGATTTACAATTTGTTTTTACAGATGAAGGTAGATTTCAAAGAATACACACAGATATACCTGCTCAATTTATATCAGTTAATTTCTATATGCCTGAAGATGAATTAACTGAACAAGAAGAATTGGATAATGGTACAATACTTTATGATAAAGATTTAAATCCGTGTAAGGTTTCTAAATTTATACCAAATAGTGTTTCTTTTGTAGCTCCTCATTTTTATAGTTATCACGGTTTCAATACAACAGTGAAAAATAGAAATACCTTACTGTTCTTTTACGCTCAAAAAGATCTTATTAAAAGATTCTATGATAATAGTAAAAATCAAAATGAAGAACAGAATCCTGATAAATTCAAAGATGTTGTTCAATGGAAACTATCTAAATATAGATTAATTGAATATGGATCTGATGATTTAGAATTTTTAACAAAATTAATAAAAGAGAAATCTGATTGTAAAGTGAATACATTAAACGGAAGGATTGAATAGTTGCAAATATATACTATAAATTAAGATTTTCAAATGAGTAAAATATATATATTAGCAACTGGTGAAGTTTACCAAAAAGTAAAAGATAAAAAATTTATCTGTGGACAGTTAACAATTCAAGAAACAGACACTTGGGCAATCGGTGGACCACTTGATGAATGTGCTAGAGACCGTTTTGAAAATAATACTGAATGGCAGTGTTTTGATACACTTCAAGAAGCTATAGACGCCGCAGCTAATCTTTAATGACCACTCTTATAAAGAATAGTTAAATTATTTTACTAATTATATCTTTATATTCCGAATATTCACTTATTAATCTATCTTCTTTTATTTGTTTTCTATTAAGAAGTTCACACATAAATTTATTACGAAAGTCTTCTGTTCTACTACATAGATGAACAAATATTGCATCTTGGACTTGGTGAAATTGTTCTATGCAATTAAGTATATAAGGATCGTGTATTATTATTCTTTCTTTATATTGTGGTATAATCTTTTCAGATATAACTTTTTGTTCAAATGGAAATTTACTCCATCTTCTTTCATTTCTAAGATTCCATATGTCCGATTCAATTTTAATAGCTTCTTTACTCACGAATTTAACTCCGGTATTAACTGGATATGACCAGGGTTTTTCATGAAATAGATGATATAATATATTTTCATCTGATAGATCAATTACTGATTCTATTCTAATATCTGTTCTATTTACAAAAACATCTGTGTCTAACCATAAAAACCATTTAGCATCAGGGTATTCAATAGATGCTCTTTGTAAGATATTACATCTATTATAGTGTAGATGTCTGTGTTCTTTTTCAATTGGTGGTATTTCATCATAGTAGAAAGTATATCCGTGTATGTTGCAATAGTTTTCAATAGTTTTTTTAGTATCTTTTGTGAATTTTATATTTGTTGGATAATGACCACTTACTATTATAATATCTGAATGTGTCATGAAAATTTACTTTTTATTTTATTTAGTATATAGTTGGCATTTG
>Ga0114977_10000234_pt1 | contig 36553 bp, 53 predicted proteins | sample S_130805_MF_Meta_FD_87026 | JGI IMG/M metagenome (GOLD analysis project Ga0114977, IMG submission 87026) | Freshwater microbial communities from Lake Simoncouche, Canada to study carbon cycling - S_130805_MF_MetaG | ecosystem: Environmental > Aquatic > Freshwater > Lake | place: Lake...
GAAGATTACACATTAGAAGAGATTCAAGACTTCATGGTATCTGAAGATTTTGACCAATTAGATGAGTTGTCTAAAGGTACATTATCTTCATATGTAAATAAAGCAGCACAAAGTGCTAGAATACATGGTATTATGCAAGGGGACTTTGACAGTAAAAGTAAAAGTGCTAGAAAACCAGGTACAAAACAAGCTTGGTCTAAAATGAAAAGTGATGCACAAAATACCGGATGGAAACGTCAAGATGGTATTAAAACTGCGGTTAGCAAATTAGCTAAAGAAGAAGTAGAACCAATTGATGAGTTATCTAAAAAGACTTTAGGTTCATATGTTAAAAAATCTAAAGATGATATGGCAGATGCTGCTTGGGAAAAAGCTACAGTTAGACGCAATGATAATGAGAAAAAGTTTGATGCATTACATAATAGAATGGACAAACGAGATAAAGGTATCAATAAGGCAGTTGACAAATTAACTAAAGAAGAAGTAGAACCAATTGATGAGATATCAAAAAGTACTTTAGGCTCATATATTAAGAAAGCCGCAGTAGATGCTTCTAATAATGCTGATATAGGTGGTCAAAAAATTGGTTTAGGTAAACCTGGGTCTTGGGATTCTTATAAAAAGTCTTTAATGAGACATAGGGGTATTAGTAAAGCAGTTGACAAATTAACTAAAGAAGAAGTTGAAGAGATTGAAACTCTTGCAGCTAAATATGGTCTAGGAGAATAGTATGGCAATGATTTTAACCCAAATTAAAAATACAGTACAAGAGGTTATCTATCATTTTGATTGTGTTACCGCTTCTTCAGATACTATTGTAATTGCAGATCTTGCATGTGGTACACAGGTTAGAAATACAGATGCACCAAAAGTAAACATTGTTAGATTTCTTTCTACAGGGTTTGATTCTGCAGGGGTAAGAGTAACTCGATCAGGTAAAAACATCATTGCATGTGCACCTGAAAATGCACCATTTTTAGATTTTACTTCAAATGGTTGGACTGAAAGTATTCATAATGATGCAGATATTATTATAACAAGTGATGTGGCAGTTCCTGTTACAGGTTATATTGTATTACGTAAAGTACAAGGTTGGAATGGTACAGTTGAAAATGCTACTTATGGTTCATATGATGATCCAACAAGAGTAGGTGCTTCTACCACTGTTTTTGGTAGTCCGGATAAAGTTTAAGGAACCCACAATGAAGCTAATTAAAGAAGTGGTGGAAACCACAAACATTATTGTAGAAGAGAAACTGGGTAAAGGTAAACAATACTATATCGAAGGTACATTTCTTCAATCTGAGATTGTAAACCGTAATGGTCGTATGTATAAAGAAAATATAATGGATAAAGAAGTTAATCGTTATATTAAAGAATATGTTGATAAAAATAGAGCGTATGGTGAATTAGGTCATCCAGATAGTCCTTCCATTAATTTAGATCGTGTATCTCATATGATTGTTGGATTAACCAAGGAAGGCACTAATTATCGTGGTAAAGCTAAAATTTTAGATACTCCAATGGGTAAGATTGCTAAAGGACTCTTGGATGGTGGTGCTAATTTAGGAGTATCAAGCAGAGCAATGGGTTCTTTGAAGGCAAACAATGAAGGTGTGCAAATAGTTCAAGATGACTTTATGTTATCAACAGCTGCAGATATTGTTGCTGATCCTTCTGCTCCTGATGCATTTGTAAGAGGAATTATGGAAAATGTAGATTGGGTCTATAACACTAATTCTAAATCTTGGGAAGTAACTGAACAAATTAAATCTAAAATCAGATCTAGTTCAACTAGAGTTATTGCAGAGAATCAAGCTAAATGGTTTAAGTCATTCTTAAATTCAATTAAATAAATTACAGCTTGGGCGCTGGCTTATATAGCATAAACCCTTAAAAATTGATGGAATTAAGTGATAACATATATGTTAGAGTTGAAAATTCTAATATTATAAATATTAAATACAATATCTATTAGATATAAAATAGGAGATTAAGAATGTCTATCGAACAAAAAATTGCAGAGATGCTTGCAGAATCAAGAAATAAAGCGGAAGAAGTAGAAGATCTAGATGAAGAATTAGATGAAGCAATTGCTAGCAATAGAGCTACTCAAGGTGCTTCTGCACAAGAAACAAATAATTTAACAGGTGCTCCGTTTACAGAGAATCCTGACAATGCAAGAAATAACGTTGATAATCAAAATGGTGCAGCAAATGCAACATCTAAAAAATCAAATCCTGCAAATGATAAAGCTGAAGCCGGTGATAAGACGGTTATTAATTCAGTTAAAGAAGATATTGATGCACTAGTTAATGGTGAAGATTTATCTGAAGAGTTTAAAGAGAAAGCAACTACAATTTTTGAAGCTGCTATTCTTAATAGAGTGAAGCTAGAAGTTGCTCACTTAGAAGAAGAATTTGAAGCACGTCTTGAAGAAGCCGCTGCTGAAAATCAAGAGGGTCTTGTTGAAAAAGTTGATGGATACCTTAACTATATAGTTGAGACGTGGATTGCACAAAATGAAATTGCCCTTGAACGTGGTATGAAGTCTGAAATCCTTGAGAATTTTGTTTCCGGTTTGAAAGGTTTATTCGAAGAAAATTATATCGATATTCCTGAAGAAAAATTTGATGTTGTTGGTCAAATGGAAGCAGCTATTGAAGAACTACAAGATAAGTTGGATGAACAATTAGCAGCTAATGTTGAAATGAATAAAATCATTTCTGAAGCTGTTCGTGCTGAAATTGTTAGAGAAGCATGTAACGGTTTGACAGATACAGAAGTTGAAAAGTTCACCGGTTTAGCAGAAGAATTAGTATTTGAAAATGCTGATACTTTTGAGAATAAGGTTCAGACAATTCGTGAAAACTATTTCACAAACAAGGTAACAACGAAAGTTGTTGAGTCTATTGTAACAGATGCACCTGTTTCTTTAAATGAAGAGGCTGAAACATATGTTGCTCCTCAAATGAAAAATTACATGTCAGCATTAAACAACTTAAAATAATAAAAAAGGAAATTAAAATGACACAACGTCAAGATCTAATTAAAAAATGGGCACCGATACTAGAACATAGTTCATTGCCTGCTATTAAAGATAACTACCGTAAGGAAGTTACAGCGATTCTTTTGGAAAACCAAGAACGCGAAATGTTAAAAACTTCACAAGTTCTTTTTGAAGATTCTCCAACTAACCATGCAGGTGCCATGCCTGATGCAAACGGTGTTGCTAAATTCGATCCAGTATTGATCAGTTTAGTACGTCGTGCAATGCCACAAATGATCGCTTACGACATTTGCGGTGTACAACCAATGACACAACCTACTGGTTTGATTTTTGCAATGAAATCAAAATATACATCACAAGATGGTACAGAAGCTTTGTTTAACGAAGCAGATGCAGGTTTCTCTGGTGACGGTACAGCTAACGGTGGTTCAAACCCTGTTTCTGGTACTTATGATATCGGTCGCGGTATCTCTACATCAGCTGCTGAACGTTTAGGCCAAGGCGGTTCTGGTGATGGTACTTTTGCTGAAATGTCTTTCTCAATTGAGAAAACTTCAGTTGTTGCTAAAACTCGTGCTCTTAAAGCTGAGTACTCAGTTGAATTAGCACAAGACTTGAAATCAGTTCATGGTCTTGACGCTGAAGCTGAATTATCAACAATTCTTTCAACAGAAATTCTTGCTGAAATCAACCGTGAAGTTATCCGTACTGTTTATAAAACAGCTAAACCAGGTGCTCAAGTTGGTACAGCAGTTGCAGGTACTTTCGACTTAGATGTTGACTCAAATGGTCGTTGGTCTGTTGAAAAATTCAAAGGTCTATTGTTCCAAATCGAACGTGAAGCCAATGCGATTGCACAACAAACTCGTCGTGGTCGTGGTAACTTCATCCTTTGCTCTTCAGATGTTGCATCTGCATTAGCAATGGCCGGTGTTCTTGATTACGCTCCTGCTTTAAGCACTTCATTGAATGTTGACGAAGCTTCAACAACATTCGCCGGCGTATTGAATGGTAAATATAAAGTTTATGTTGACCCATATTCAGCAAACCAAGGTGCTACACAGTTCTTCACTGTAGGTTATAAAGGTACTTCAGCATTTGATGCAGGTTTATTCTACTGTCCTTATGTTCCTTTACAACTTGTTAGAGCTGTAGATCCACAAAGCTTCCAACCAAAAATTGGTTTCAAAACTCGTTACGGTATGGTTGCAAACCCATTTGTTGATCTTGATGATTCATCAGGTTCTACAGGTGATTTGATTGCTAACAAAAACTACTACTATCGTCGTGTTGCTGTTACAAACTTAATGTAATAATACCCGTAAGGGAACTGCATTATGTTGGGGATCTTTGGATCCCCTTTTTTATTGTACAAAATATTATAAATAGTATATAATAAATATAGTATCACTAATAGGAACAATTATGTCTACATTAACTTGCCCAATGCCATCTAATATTAATCCATTATCTCCTAATGGATTCCTATTCAATATCACAAAATTACCTGATGTGAATTTCTTTTCACAACAAGTTAATCTACCAAATATTAGTTTAGGATCAATTGATCAAGGAACTCCATTTGTAATAGTTCCAATTCCAGGTGAGATGCTTACATTTGGCTCACTTGAATTGCAATTTATTGTTGATGAGGATATGAAGAACTACACATCCATATTCAATTGGATGAAGGGGTTAGGCTTTCCCCATGATTATAAGCAATATACAGATTTTATTGCAGAGGATAATATGGGATTTACCCGTGCTGAATTATCAAAGAATTATTCAGATGCAGTATTGCAGATCTTAAATAGTTCCAATAATGTGGTATCTTCAATTCAATTTAGGGATATATTTCCGGTTAGTTTAGAAGCATTAACATTTTTAAGCACAAGTCAAGATGTACAATATCTAACAGGAACTGCATCATTTAGATTTAGTTACTACGAATTTATGACGGTATAAATACAATATAATATTATGGAGTTGTTATGAAAATAGATGAAATTCAAGTGATGTGGGAGCAAGATTGTGGGATAGATGATAACTATCTTGGAGAAGCTGCCACATCAACACCAAAGTTACATTCAAAATATATTAAGCTTTTGATAGAGGCAAAATTAAAACTATCAAAATTGAACTCGGATTACAATACAATTAGAAAGATAAAATTTAGATACTATCGTGGTGAGATGACACGAGAGGAACTAAAGAATGAAGGATGGGATCAATATCAAGGAATCAAACCACTTAAGAATGAGATGGATGAGATCCTTACCGGTGATGATTCTCTTAATGGTATCACTTTAAAAATAGAGTATTTGTCTTCCATGATATACCTATTAGAGTCCATACTAGGACAAATTCGTTCTAGAGACTTTCAAATTAAAAATGGAATAGCATGGAAGCAATTCCTTGCTGGAATGTAATGATGGTTGAATTCAGTTCTTTTATAAATATTATAAAGGAGATAATATGCAAACACATAAATTAATGATTAAAACCCATATTAGCACTGGATTAAAATATCTATGTTATACTAGATCAGATGGTGAAGAATATAATAATTATAAAGGTTCAGGTAAATTATGGAAAAGACATCTTAAAAAATATGGTGATATAATTAAAACCGAATTAATTTATGAATGTGAAGATTTTAATAATTTTAAAAATTATGCAATAGAAAAAAGTTTGGAATATAACATCATTAATTCTAATGAATGGGCAAACTTAAAATTAGAAGAAGGTGATGGTGGAGATACTGTATCAAATAAGAGATGGATTACCGATGGAATTAATGATGTTTATATATTAAAAAGTAAAGAAATTCCTATTGGTTGGAAACAAGGAAGATCTAATTGTGTATTTAATAATAGTTTAAATCAATCTAACTTTAGTTCTAAAGCATTAAAAGAAAATAAAATAAAAGGAATGACCAATGCTTGGAAAGAAGGAAAAATGGATAAAAGAGATAATTCTAAGTGTGGTATAAAAGGAGATAATAATCCTGCAAAGAGGCAAGAAGTAAAAGATAAAATAAGTAAAGCATGGGAAAACAGAAACACCGATAAGTATAAAGAGTCTGCAATAAAAAGGGCAAATAGAAAAATTACTTGTCCATATTGCAATAATGTATTTGGTGAACAAGGATATAATAGGTGGCACGGTGAAAAATGCAAATTAAAGTAGAAAAGTTAAATGAGGTATATTTACGAGTTATGTGTGATGATCATGGTATAGAACAAGATATTTCCCAGTTCTTTACCTTTGAGGTTCCGGGTGCTAGGTTTACTCCAGCCTTTAAGGCTCGTATATGGGATGGGCGTCTAAGACTTTTTGATATGCTTAGAAAGACTTTATATGTTGGTCTATTGGATTATTTAATTAAGTTTGCAGAACGAAATGACCTTGAGATTGAATACAAAAATGAAGTTGTTTCTAAGACTAAAGTAACAATTGAAGAAATAAAATCATATGTTGAATCTTTGAATCTATATGGTAAAGGTAATCCAATAGAGGTTAGAGATTATCAAATTGAAGCCATATACCAGGGAATATATAATAATCGTTCTATTCTATTATCTCCAACCGGTTCAGGTAAGAGTTTAATCATATATGTCATTATGAGATGGCACCTTGAGAATGATAAAAAATGTTTGATTGTGGTACCAACAACAAGTTTGGTTGAACAATTATTTTCTGATTTTGAAGATTATTCATCTGCAAATGGATGGGATACTTCAGAATATTGTCAAAAATTATATTCAGGATTTAGTAAGGATTTCACTAAAGAAGTATTACTAACCACATGGCAATCTATATTTAGACAACCAAAGAATTGGTTCGATCAATTTGATGTATTGTTTGGTGATGAAGCACATCAATTTAAAGCAAGATCTTTGACCTCCATTATGGAGAAGTTAACCGATACCAAATATAGAATTGGTACAACAGGTTCATTGGATGATTCTAAGATTAATAAGTTAGTGTTAGAAGGGGTATTTGGACCTGTTTATAAAGTAACCACCACTAAAAAGTTAATGGATTCGCAAAAACTATCAGAGCTTAGAATTAATGGTATTATTCTAAAGTATGATGAATCAATTAGAAAAGAAATGAATAAAGCCACATATCCACAAGAAATGGACTTTATTGTTAGAAATGAAAAACGAAATAAGTTTATACGTAATCTAACATTAAAAACTGAAGGTAATACATTACTATTATTCCAATATGTGGAGAAACATGGTAAGATCTTATTTGATTTAATTTCAACTAAGGTAGATGAGAATAGAAAAGTATTTTTTATTCATGGTGGTACTGAAGTGGCAGATAGAGAAAATATAAGACATATTGTGGCAGAAGAAAACAATGCGATTATTATTGCTTCATTTGGTGTATATTCCACAGGAATAAATATACCATCAATCGAGAATATTATATTTGCATCACCCTCTAAATCTAAAATTAGAAACTTACAATCGATTGGAAGAGGCCTTAGGTTAAATAATGGAAAAACCTATTGTAGTTTATATGACATTGCGGATGATCTCTCATATAAATCTTGGAGAAATCATACCATTAAGCATGCCGCTGAAAGATACAAATTATATACCGAGGAGGAATTCTCGGTGAAATTAATAGAGGTGGTATTATGACAGAAGTATCAATAATAAAATTAACATCAGGTGTTGATGTGGTTGGAGTTATTCTTAATATGGATGACTTTACAATAACAATATCTAATCCATTTGAAATAATGTATAATCCTCAATCAGATTCAATTACATTTGTACCATTATGTTTTTGGTCTTATGATTCAGAATTTACCATATCAACCAATCAAATATTGTTTACTGCATCAAGTATGCCATTACTTGCAAAAAGGTATAACGATGTAATCATTAAAACAAATAAAGAAGATAATACTAATGTAGAAGAATCATCTGATGACATCATAGAATCTATATTTAATGATAATTATGATGAATATGAATATGATGATTTTGAATTGAATATTGAATTAGAAAGTAATAATATATTACATTAAGCATTACTTAACGGTCCCAATAAAGATATAATAACACTAAAAAGAATTAATGTACAATTTATTTTAGGTTGTAATTAAATTGTACTTATATCAATTAATGTTGTATAATGAATCTAATATAATAATAAAGGCAATAATATGGCATCAGCTCATTACGTAAACAATCCGGATTTCTTAGCAGCACTTATAAAATATAAAATATTGGTCAATGCAGCTTTAGTGGTAGATGCCGAACGTCCACAAGTTTCTAATTATATCGGTGAATGCATTCTTAAGATTGCCAATCATTTATCATATAAATCTAACTTCATTAACTACTCATATAAAGATGAAATGATTTCAGATGGTATAGAAAATTGTCTTAGGTATATAGATAACTTTGATCCGGATAAATCAAGCAATCCTTTTGCATACTTCACCCAAATCATTTACTTTGCTTTCTTACGTCGTATAGCAAGAGAAAAGAAACAAAGTGTTATTAAGGGTAAGCTAATGAGAGATATGACATTTGAATCTTTTGAACTTCAAGGTCATGATGATGATAGTCACTATATTAATAGCTATATAGAATTTATGCAAAATAATGACAATTTTGACGATTTTATTGAGAAAAAGAAAGAAAAAACAAAGAAAAACCAACCAAATTTAGAGGAATTCATTGAATAATCAGGGAGTAGTATATGTATAAAGTATCATATGTTAAAGGTGAGTTTAAGGCGCTTTTTAAATGGTTTAAAACATTTGAACTAGCATCAACATTTGCGGCAACCCAACCACCGGAGTCTATACTTGAGATTAAACATTATCCTAATTAAATTGTACATTAATTGAGGGTTGTATTATAATAATGAATTAAGTGAGGAAAGCAATACATGAAGATAGCCATTCTTGGTGATACACACTTTGGTGCACGTAATGATTTAAAAGTATTCCATGAGTACTTTCAAAAGTTCTATATGGATCAATTCATCCCATATCTGATTGAAAATAATATTGATACAGTAATACAATTGGGAGATCTATTTGATCGCCGTAAATACATCAATTATTATTCATTGTCTGCTTGTAAGAAATATTTCTTTGACGAATTAGAAAAACATAACATTACTTTACATACCCTTGTGGGTAATCATGATATCTATTGGCGTGAGTCATTGGAGGTTAACTCATCCTCATTGGTATTAGGTGAATATGGAAACGTAAATGTTCATACTAAACCCACCACAATTTCTAGAAATAAAACATTTATCGATATCATTCCATGGATATGTCCTGAGAATGAAAAAGAAATCCATGAATTCATTAAGAATAGTAAATCAGATATATGTGTAGGTCATTTTGAGATTGCAGGATTTGCAATGTATCGAGGTATGGAATGTCATGATGGAATAAGTAAAGATTTGTTTAGGAAATATGAACAAGTTTGGTCAGGTCATTATCATACTAAATCTAAACAAGAAAATATTACTTATGTTGGTACTCCTGCTGAGATGACATGGCAGGATTATGGAGATCCAAAGGGGTTCCATACATTTGATCTTGAGACTAGACAATTAGAATTTATTCAAAATTATTATACAATTTTTGTTAAATTAGAATATGATGACTCAGATGGAGAACCAATTGATTTACGTGGAATGGCACTTAAAGATGCATTTGTAAAATTAGTTGTGGTTAAGAAAACTGATTATTATAAGTTTGATAAGTTTGTAACTCAATTATATGCTAAAGGTTGTTATGACATTAAGATAATTGAAGATCTGTCTGAATTCTCTGATGGTGAAGTTAATGAAGAAATTAATCTAGAAGATACCATTAGTGTATTATCACATTATATTGATAGTGTACAAACAGATATGGATAAAGAAAAGATTAAAACATATATGAAAGCTTTATATGTTGAAGCATTAAATATGGAGGTATAATATGTATCAACAAGAAATAGAATTTTTTTGGCCATTAAGAGAACAAATACCATTAGATTTAGATTTTTCAAATTGTCAATCAATTAAAGTTAGTTATAGTATTTGTGGAGCAGGTGGAACTGGAAGTCTTGTTAATTTCAATGGTGCTTGTGGTGGTGGTGGTAATAAAGGTTTTAATATTGATGAAGGTAATGTGACAATTAATGTCAAAGAACAACCATCTTTTTTTCGTAAATGTATATATAAACTTATAGGTTTTAATTGGGAGATTAAACATTGATAACCTTTAAAACAATAAAATGGAAGAACTTTCTATCAACAGGAAATGTGGCCAATGAGTTACAATTAGATAGTCATACCTCAACTCTTATTGTTGGTACCAATGGTGAAGGTAAATCCACAATGTTGGATGCACTTACATTTTCATTATTTGGTAAACCATTTCGTAATGTTAATAAGAATCAACTCATCAATAGTATCAATAAGAAAAATTGTTTAGTTGAAGTTACATTTGAAGCAAACAATAGAGAGTATAAAATTATTAGGGGTATTAGACCCAATATTTTTGAAATATATTGTGATAATGAATTAATTAATAAAGATGCTGCCCTTAAAGATTATCAAAAGGTATTAGAGCAGCAAATCCTTAAACTAAATTATAAAACCTTTACCCAAGTTATTATTCTTGGTAGTTCTTCTTTTGTCCCATTTATGCAACTCCCAACAGGTCAACGTAGAGAAGTTATTGAAGATATTTTAGACATCAGAGTATTCTCGGTCATGAATTCCATTCTTAAAGAAAAGGTAACTGAAACTAAAGACAATTTAAATAATATTGAGCATAAAGTAATTACTGAAAAAACTAAGATTGAATCCCAAAAGAATTTAATTGAGGTATTGGTTAATTCCAAACAAGATACTATTGCAAATATTCAAAAGAAAATAGATAACAATGCTTCTGAAATTCAATCTGCAAGATCCGTTATTGTACAATTAAATGAAGAGATAACAAATTTAAAAGCAAAAACCATTAAAGAGAAAGAAATATTATTGAATATTGATAAGGCCAAATCTCTTAAGGTTAAGACTCGTCATACCATTGAGTCATGTGCCCATGATATGAACTTCTTTTCAAACAATGATGTGTGTCCATCATGTTCTCAAGATATTAATGAGATTCATAAACAAAAAGTAATTGTGGATTTAAATACAACTATTGAAAGTAATTTAGCAAAAATTACTGAATTAGATGAAGTTATTGTTAAATTACAAAATCAAATTGATGTTATTTTGGAAATATCAAATCAAATTACTGATAAGAATATTGACATATCAACATATAATAATACCATTACTATATTAAATAATCAAATTACTGAACATACATCTGAGATTGAGCAAATAAAATTAAATACAGGTGATATTGATGTTGAGAAAAAGAAATTAAAAACTATTGCAGAAGATGCTATGCTTCTCATTACCAATAAAAATACATTATTGGAACAGAGAAATCTTCAAGAAGCAGCACAAATTTTACTTAAAGATACAGGTATTAAAACCGCAATCATTAGAGAATATTTGCCTGCAATGAATAAACTTATTAATAAGTATTTAACTGCAATGGACTTCTTTATTCATTTTGAATTAGATGATGGATTTAATGAAGTTATTAAATCTCGTCATCGTGATGAATTTACTTATTCATTATTTTCTGAAGGTGAAAAACAAAAGATTGATTTGGCATTATTGTTTTCATGGAGAGAAATAGCTAAGATAAAGAATTCAGCAAATACAAATCTATTAATTATGGATGAGATCTTTGACTCAAGTTTAGATGCATCAGGTACAGAGATGCTTATGCAATTATTAAATGAGATGCCTTTAGGTCATAATGTTTATGTAATATCCCATAAGGGAGATCAATTACTTGATAAGTTTGAGAACACAATTAGATTTGAAAAGAAAAATGAATTTTCTATAATTTGTTCAACTTAACTGTGTACTTTAATTAGCATTTGTGGTATAATGGTTACTTAACTAATTGAGAAATAAACTAATTATGACAAATTTAATCATTATACTACATGCAATCATTCCTGAAACAAATCATACATTCACCGAATTATTTACAAATATAGAAAATCTAAATACATTCCTAAATAATCATCCAAATGTTACTAAACAAGAAATAACATTGCATGAAATTAATCCAAAATAACTGTGTACTTTAATTCATTAATATGATATAATGGTATCATAAATTGAAATTGAGAAAGAAACTATATGATGGAAAATAAAGCAACAGATTTAATAGCAAAATTACTTGCCAATGAGGACATTTCAATTGTCCATAGCAATGTATCAACTGCATCATTTCAAATTGACAAACGAATTCTAACCCTTCCTATCTGGGAAAACATGACACCTGATCTTACAGGTATGTTGGTTGGACATGAAGTTGGTCATGCACTATATACAACCACAGAATACTTTGAACATGAATTCAAAGATGAACCAAAATTCCACGGTTATTTAAATGTGTTGGAAGATGTACGTATTGAAAAATTCATGAAACGTCGTTATCCCGGTTTACGTAAAACCTTTTCACTTGGTTATGCTGAATTAACAGATAGAGATTTCTTTGGTGTTAAAAATAAAGATCTTTCTGATATCAATTTAATCGATCGTATTAACTTATACTTCAAAGCAGGTTTTGCTTGTGGTGTTTCTTTCACTAAGAAAGAAAAGACATATATTGAACGTGCAGAACATACTGAAACTATCCAAGATGTTATTCAATTGGCTAGAGAATTGTTTGAATTAGCAAAAGAAGAAAGTGCTAAAAAACAAGAAGATCTTAATAAAGATAAAACTGATGAAGTTAAAGAATCAGATGGTCAATCAGATGATGATGAGTATGATTATGATAACTCAGATGACTCAGATGATGATCAAGATGATGCCGATGACTCAGATGATGACTCAGAAGAAGATGAACAAGAACAAACTGAAGCAGCTCAAAAACAATATGACCAACAAAATATTGATGAAGATATTACCGCTTCAACTGATGTTGCATATCAAAAGAAAATTGAAGAATTATCAGATGCTTCTATCATATACAAATATTGGACAGTTGGTAAATTTAATTATAATCCATTAGTTCCACATACTGAAATTGCTAAATTCTTTAAAGGATATGCTGATTATTATATTCCAACTTATAAATTAGAACAAGTTGAAAAGTTTAAATCAAGTTCAACAGGTGTAGTTAACTACTTAGTTAAAGAATTTGAAATGAAAAAAGCTGCTAGTATGTATAAACGTACTACAATTTCTAAAACAGGACAATTAGATACTCGTAAGTTGTATAACTACAAATTGTCTGAAGACATTTTTAAACGGATTAATGCTGTCAAAGAAGGTAAAAACCATGGCATGTTGTTCTTATTAGATTGGTCAGGTTCTATGAATAAATGTATTGATGAGACTATCGATCAAGTAATTAACCTAGCAATGTTTTGTCGTAGAGCTCAAATTCCATTCCAAGTGATGGCATTCTCTTCACAATGGGCAAATGAAGATTATAAATTGAATAACCCATATGATTCAAAAGGCAATAGAACAAATACAAATGATGGTGTTTTAAATCCAAATATTGAAAGAGTTAGTTTACTTGAATTCTTTAGTCACAAAATGACTAATATTGAATTCAACAATATGGTATTAAATTTAAAATTACGTAGTAAAATTTTATCATTAGGACAAACTCCTTTAAATGAATCTCTTGTTTATATGGATACATATATCAATATATTTAAAAATCAACATAACGTTGAAAAATTGACATTCATTACTCTTACGGATGGTGCAGGTGATAAATTACGTGGTAATGAAAATATGCAAAGCAATAAGTATGTTTCAATTGACGGTATTATGAAAATGGTGAAAGTTAAACACTTTTTAGTTGATCCTATCACTAAAAAGAATTATGAAATTAATGGTTATCATTCATCATCACATACAAATACTTTATTGAATATGATTAAAGACCACCATGATGTTACAATATTAGGGTTCTTTTTAACAGGCATAAGCCAAAGTTCATTAACAGTAGCTGTTAGAACACATAATGAAAATGAAACAAACTCATTACCAATTGTTGCTCGTATGAAAAAAGAAATTCGTGAAAAAGGTTATGCTTCATTGAAAGGTACAGGAAGAGATGATTTGTTTATCATTCCTTTATCTTCAACTAAAATTATAGATACAACGCTAAGTGATATTGATCCAACTGTTTCTGCTGCATCAATTGCTAAAAAATTTGGTAAAATGTTAAATACTAAAAAGACATCAAGAATTCTTTTATCTAATTTTATTGATTATGTTGCATAAAGCACTGTACTTTAATTAGATAATATGATATAATGGTTCTATCAAATGATTAATTGAGAAGGAAATATACTATGACTAAGAACGAAATTTTTGAAACAAGACTTTATGAAATGTTCCCTGATACTAAAACTACAGGAACTATCACCACTAAAAATATTGAAGCAGTAATGAAGGATGTAAAAACTTCTTACTTCCCACGATTTCTATTGTCACATCGTGTACAACGTGGTTTGTATGCTGTTAAAGGTAGCTATCGTGAGGATGAAGTTGTGAATACACCTACAGTAAAATTATCACTCATTCCTAAGATTGATGATAACTATGTACCATTTGGTAACCACAAAGATGTGGAAACAATTATCAAAGCAGGTATCTTCTATCCTACTTACATTTCAGGTCCTACCGGAAATGGTAAATCAACAATGATCGAACAGATTTGTGCAACACATAACAAAAATCTTATTCGCGTTAACTTGAATATGATGTCAGATGAAGACCAATTAATTGGTTCTAAAACTCTTGAAGATGGTAATGTTGTGATTGTTGAAGGTCCTGTTTTAATTGCAATGAGAGCAGGAGCCACACTTTTGTTGGATGAAGTTGATGCAGGTTCTGCAAATACTTTGTTATGTTTACAACCAATTCTTGAAGGCAAACCATACTACTTCAAACTTAAAAATGAAGTGATTTTACCTACCAAGGGTTTTAACATCATTGCAACTGCAAATACAAAAGGTAAAGGTTCAGATGATGGTCGTTATATTGGTACCAACATTTTAAATGAAGCTTTCCTTGAACGCTTTGCTGTTACTTTTGAACAAGAATATCCAAATGCTAAGATTGAATTGAAAATCATTTCAAATCTTATGGACTTCTATAATTGTAAAGATGTTGAGTTTGCTGAAACTCTTGTTAAATGGGCTGATGCTATTCGTCGCACATTTGATGATGGTGGAGTTGATGAAACAATCACCACACGTCGTATGACACACATCATTCGTGCATTTAGTATCTTTAAGAACAAAAAGAAAGCAATTGAATTATGTTGTAATCGTTTTGATAATACAACTAAAGCAGCTTTTCAAGATTTGTTTGATAAAGTTTCAAATCCTGATGTTCCATCATCTGATACTAATACAACTAATGATGACAATTCATTCTAGGAGAAAATATGATAGCACAAGGATATAGTAAAAAGTCTTCACAGGACTTCATTGTGGAGGAATGTGAAGCTATTAAAGAGTTACTACTTACAAAGAATCGAAAGTATGGTGATAGTGCAATCAATCCTATTCGAATCTTTGCTAAGACAGATGCTCTTGAACAAATTCGAGTTCGTATTGATGACAAACTAAATCGTCTATTAAATAGACAGGAAGATGAAGATGAAGATCTTATTCAAGATTTAATTGGTTATTTAATACTATATCGAGTAGCACAAAAGTCTCAAAAATAAATTGTACAATAATTCGTCATTGATATATAATGATCTTTTAGGTAAAGGATAACACATGAACTTGAGTAAAGAAACAATTAATAAATTGAAGAATTTTGCGGAGATTAATAGTAATCTTCTCATTAAACCTGGAACTAAACTTAGTACTCTATCTGTTGGCAAAGCATTAGCCGCTGATGCAATTGTACCTGAAACATTTAATGTTCCTGAAACTGGGTTTGGTATCTATGACCTAAATGAATTTCTAGGCATTATGAGTCTATTTGAAAATCCTGATTTAGAGTTTAGTAATAAATTTGTTACCATCTCTGAAGGTAAAACAAACATCAAATACTTTGCAGCGGATCCTAGTGTATTAACATACGCAACTAAAGAGATTAAGTTCCCTGAAGCTGAGATTAACTTTACATTACAATCAAGCATTTTACAATCAATTCGTAAAGTTGCATCTGTATTAAAAACCACAGACATCTCAATTGTTGGTGATGGTGAAGAAATGACCATTCAAGTTGGTGATAAGAAAAATGCCACAGCAAATGCATATAATTCAGTGATTGGTAAAACCGATAAAGAGTTTACCGTTAATCTTAAGGTGGATAATCTTAAATTATTACCCGGCGATTATGATGTATCGATCTCTTCAAAAAAGATCTCTCGCTTTTGTTCTTCTGATATGACATATTACGTGGCAATTGAAGCAGACTCAACCTTTTCATTTTAATAAAGGGTTTATATTATGATAATAGGTGATCCAAATGAATTCATTTGGACGGAGAAATACCGTCCGCAAACAATAGATGAATGTGTACTTCCTTCTACAATCAAACAGTCATTTAAAGACTATATTGTACAAGGACAACTACCAAACTTTCTATTAACAGGAACAGCAGGTATTGGTAAAACCACAGTTGCAAAAGCATTATGCAATGAGATTGGTGCTGAATATCTGTTCATTAACGGTTCAGATGAGGGTCGTAGTATCGATATTCTTCGAACTACCATCCGTGGCTTTGCATCTACCGTATCTCTTACCGACTCTAAAAAAGTTGTCATTATAGATGAAGCGGACTACATGAATGCTCAAACCATTCAACCAGCTTTGCGCTCTTTCATCGAAGAGTTCTCAGCAAACTGTCGTTTCATTTTCACATGTAACTTCAAAAATCGTATCATTGAACCATTACATTCTCGTTGTGCTGTTATCGATTTTAAAATCGATTCCAAAGACAAGCAAGAGCTAGCAGGCACCTTCTTCAAAAGGGCCATTAATATTCTAAAACAAGAAGGGATTGAATACGATCCCAAAGTTGTGGCAGAGTTAGTAACTAAACATTTTCCTGACTTTCGTAGAGTATTGAATGAGTTACAGCGTTATTCAGTTTCAGGTAAGATTGATTCCGGTATTCTTGTAAATATAAATAAAGAATCATTCAAAGATCTTATTGGTAATTTAAAGGATAAGAACTTTACCGAGGTTCGTAAGTGGGTTGCCAAGAATTCAGATGGTGAACCTTCATACATATTCCGAGAGTTATATGATAGTGCATCTGAACATATGGTACAAAGTACAATTCCACAATTAGTATTAATTATTGCTGAATACCAATATCGAAATGCTTTTATTGCAGATGCTGAGATTAACCTAATGGCTGCCATGACAGAGATTATGATACAATGCAAGTTCTTATAACAAATATTATTGCTATTTTTGGATTCATTTTCATTGGGTGGAAACTCAGAGAATGTTATGCCCAATATCAATTGCATAGATTACTTAAAACAGTACAAACAATAGATGAAATTGAACCACAAAAGATACCAAAGATTAAGGTATTGATTGAACGAAATAAAGATATGTTTTATTTGTATAATAAAGAGACCGATGTGTTTTTAGCTCAAGGTACAAATCGTAAAGAGATACAAACTTATTTAGAAAAAACGTATCCTAATACAAGTTTTCAAGCTGATATGGATAATGTGAAGAAGGTAAAATTTAAATGACTCCTTTTGATTTTTTAAATTCAATTAATGATACTAAAATAGATTTGTTTAAAGATCCACAAGCCATTAAAGATTATAAAGCCTTTATGGTGAATAGAGGGTTATCTTATTTTGCTGATACCATTATGTATGCAAATGAGATGAATAGATATTATGATTTAGATAATGAAATGCAATTTGATTTCTTATTGCATAGTGTACCAAAGAAACGTCGATTTTCTAAATGGGTTAAGAAAGATGTAACTCCTGATAGATTAAATGCAATTATGGTATATTATAAATATAATGAAGTCAGAGCACTGGAAGTGTTGAGTATTCTGTCCGATGAAAAAATAATAATAATTGAAGATAAACTGTATAAGGGTGGAACTACATGACTAACGAAATAATCTATTACGACTGGACTCCTGAGTCTATGTTGGAAATAACATTACTTGAACCTGATAATTTTCTTAAAGTTAGAGAAACATTAACTCGTATTGGTATTGCATCACGTAAGGACAAAAAACTATATCAATCTTGCCATATATTACATAAGCAAGGTAGATACTTTATTGTCCATTTTAAAGAACTTTTTGCACTTGATGGTAAAGAAAGTAACATTTCAATTAGTGATATTGAACGTAGAAATGCAATTGCATTATTACTTCAAGATTGGGAATTATTGACTATTGTAAATAAGTTAGATATGGATCCAGGATCTATTCTATCTCAAATTAAAATAGTATCATATAAGGAAAAAACTGATTGGGAATTAGTTCCTAAGTATAATATTGGGAACAAAAAGAAGCAGTAATTTTATAATTTTATAGGAAGAACAATATGGCCGCAATTAAATTAGAATTAGAAATTCAAGAAATAAACACAATTTTAAAAGTGTTAAGCAGACATCCATTTGATGAAGTAGTTGGATTAATTAACAAAATTCAAACTCAAGGTAATCCTCAAGCCGCTGCAATTGAAGAAGCAGAAGCTCAACAACAATCTGTTCCTGCACCTTAGTAAAAAGATCACACCTCAGGGCCGTGACGTTGACTCGACGGGATGGATTGAATTCGCTACTTAGTCCATCCAAAGAGCATAATAATACTGTACTTTAATTAGATAATATGTTATAATGGTTCTATAAATTGATAAAGGAGTTTTATTATGAAAAAAATTGCATTGATTACTGTATTACTTTTAGCATCTATTAGTGCTAATGCAGATGATTATACCGGCGAAATTATAGGTGGTATTGCAGGTGGAGTAATTGGTAACCAAATTGGTGGTGGTTCAGGTAAGTTAGTTACCACTGCTATCGGAGCTGTTATTGGTAGTCAAGTTGGAAGTAGAATGCAACAACAACATAGACAACAAATGCAACAGGTTTATCCACAGCAAATTGTTTATGTACAACAACAACCTCAACAAAGAACAGTTTATGTATATCCTGTTAATTCTCCTACACCATTAGGTATGTATTGTGAGTTACAAAGTGTATATGTTGCAGGACAAGTAATTGTAAACAACTATTGTTATTAGGATAAAAATGAAAAAACGTGAAGTACAAAGAGTAGATGTGGCAAGGGCAATGGAAGTAAATCTAGAAGCTACAGGTAAAAGTATGTATGCAACTATTATTGAAGCAGCAGCTAGAGCTAGAGCAATTAAAAGTTCTAGGGATAAAAATGATGCCAAATATGAAAAATTACATTTTCATACGTATAAACCCATTAGTCAAGCTCTTCAAGATATTATTGACGAACATACTAATTAGGTAGAACAAAATGAAATGCTATGCAATAACATTATTTGCGGTAGTCGTATTTTCAGTAATTGTAGTTAAATTTGTTTTAACATTGTTGTAGAAGCTCTAAAGTAATACATGTTGGACGGCGGTTCGATTCCGCCCAGGTCCACCAAAAGCATATTGTCACTAAGGTCCCGTAAGGATTATGTCTTTAGCGAGATAGTATGCTTCTGATGGGCCTGACCAGGTTTCGACAGCGTGGGATAGGATAAGAGTCAACACGTGGGATCACGTTAAATACAAAAAATCGTAAATGCAAATGATAGCAATTACAACTATGCCTTAGCGGCTTAGTCTGGGTTCGCCGGTTCCTTGTCATCCAATACCGGCACTATTTTTAATTTATTTTTGGCTCTAGTTTCTAACATTTTTTTAATAGATTCAGGATTTTTCATTGGATTGTTTGTAGAAAAACATGTACTACCAGATAAACCTTTATTCCAACTGGGTTTATCTCTTTTGAATGTAGTTCCCTTAGTAGTTTTTTTGCCATATTTACCATTAAATCTAGCACAACAACTAAGAGAACAGAAGGGAAGTAATTGTCGATGATGATGAATGAATTCTAGTTTATAGAAAGTATCTCTGCAAAAGGTACATTCATACTCTCTAGTTTCTTTTGGTTTTGATTTGGTTTTTTTATTATATTCTGCTAAATCTGGTCTAGCAAATCCTAGCATTGAATATTTTGTAGTAGATTGCCAATGTTTATTGAGTATTAATGGATTTGAGAAGTTTTCTTGTATTAGTGATTGTTCGAATTGATAGGCTGAATCTTTATCAAAAAATTCAGCAATAATTTGTATATCAAACTCATTAAATTTTGATTTAACTGTTTTTGAAGATGTAAAATATTTAAATCCTAAATCTTCAGATGAAGGAACTTTATTTGAACATCTAAACCCAATATAAAATTCATTTGTTGTTTTGTGGGTTAATAAATATACGTAAGGCAAGATATGTGTTTTCATATTATTATTTATATAATTCATGAATTCGCTTTCGCATTAGCAGCCTAAAAACTGCTTAGGGTTCGGTAGGGTCCTAGTAACAGAATCCCTACCAAAGCATACTGAACTCGACCAGGCAATTGAAGCCAAAATCCCGTAGTATGGTATAATAGAGAATATATTAGTGCCACTTAATCAATATATGCGGAGTCGTTCTAGACTGTGACCTTCCGCGGGTTACTGACAGGCCAGTCGGACTAGTATATTCCCTATTATAAATAATATGCAGTACAGGAAAGCATACGGAACTGAGAGCCTGTATCTCGTTGAAGTTCCTGCTTTACATCTATGCCTTCGGGGTAGATCTTTTTAAAAACTCGCTTAATAGGAGAATAGTATGAAAAATATAGCAACGGGTCGCATGTCTTTTGGACCAATCCACCACAGTATCTTAGGTACATCATTAGGATACGATTCAATGTTCTATGAATTAGATCGAATTCTACAAGCCGCAGGCGCATCTGGTAGTCAATCTGCAGAAAAATATCCACCCCACAATATCATCAAACTAGATGAATATAATTATGTAGTAGAATTGGCTGTGGCCGGATTTTCTAAATCAGAAATTGATATCACAGTTGCAGATGGTCTCTTAACCATAAAGGGCGAAAAGAAACCAACTGATGAAGAACTAACCTTCATGCTAAATGTAGATTATCTTCATAAAGGCATTTCTGCTAGAGCCTTCACCAAAACTATCCGCATTGTGGATACAGTTGAGGTATTGGGTGCAGAGTATGTTGATGGAATTTTATGTGTTAAATTAGAGAATGTAATTCCTGAATCTAAGAAACCACGTAAGATTGAAATTGGTGGACCTAACCCTTCAGTGGTTACAGATACCAAACAATTTTTGGCTGAAGATGGGTTGATGGTGTAAAATATACCAAATAATATTAGTGATTAATTTAAGGGAGAGTAATCTCCCTTATAAATACTTTGTCATGAAAACAAATATAAGCAAACATTTAATATCCTTTCAAACCGTTCGTCGGGGCAATTGGCAAATTAAACTCTCAATCTTTAAAGATAAGCAATTAATGCTTTATGCTATGCATATAATATCAGAGGAGTCATTGCTTAAGTTTTTTTATGATAATGATACAGCAGCAAATTTTATAAATTTTTTAGCGGAGCGAGATGACTATGAGTGAGATTCAATTAATTAAATTTACATCAGGTGAAGAAATTATCTGTACAATATTAAGTCAAAATGATGATCAGATTCATATTGAAGATGGAGTTACATTGGTATATCACCAAAATGAACAAGGATCTGTATCGGTTGGGTTCTCACCCTATATGCCATATTCAGATGGTACTATTCATATCAAAGCACAATCAATTCAATCAATATCTATTGTAAAATCTGAATTACTCAATGAATATAAACGAGTATTTTCTAAGATAGTTATTGCCCCTGCTAGCACAATTATTATGTAATAACTGTGTACTTTAATTCATTAATATGTTATAATGGTTCTATAAATTGATGAAGGAGATATATTATGTCTGTAACTAAAACATTTGAAACAATTCGTAAAACCAAACGGGTTTTTGACCCAACAAATGAAGATGATAAAGGTCTATACCGAGAGTATCTTCGTAACAAAGGATGGGGCGTGGATGGTTGCCCTTTCATTCTTGAATTCCCACATTTAACAATTCCAAATATGATTAATGATAAGTTAATATATCATTTTTTAGAGGTGTAATATGGATACCCCAAAATTAATTGAAAAGATTCGTGCAAGATCTAAAGAACGTAGAGAGATTATGTGTGAATATGGTGACCAAGATACTATATGTGATTTGCTTGATGAGGCAGCAGATGGTTTAGCTAGAGTATATGATGAAGCATATATAGCTAAACTTCAAAATGATTTATATCGTGAGGCTTTACATGCATGAAGTTCAAATTAAAGAGTTAGACAATGGCGATCAATACATAGTAATTCCAGATGAATTAGTTAATGATGTTGGTTGGGAAATTGGAGATGAAATCCAATGGATTGATAATAAAGATGGGAGTTGGACTATGAAAAAAGTGGAAGAAGAAATAACAAAAACTGAATTTGTATTGGTGGAATCTATTCATACCTTTCGTATGAGACATATTATTGAAGTGCCTAAGGGTAATCAAGCATGGGCAGAAGCAATGGTTGATATGAATGAACCTAAAGAATTCTCACAAGAATTTATTGGTAATACAATTGTTTCATCTAGAGTAATCCCCAAAGAAGATATTATACCATTATGCGATAAAGATAATGACTATTGTAGAATGTGGAATGATGAACATAAGATGAATACATTTGTGACTTTTCTTAAAGACGATCCTGATGTTTAAATATTTTACAACTTTACAAGGCAATTCAATTGCCATTAATCCATTACATGTTATGCATGTTTCTGAATATGTATTAACCAAACCCAATTGGGTAACACTCACCATGACAAATGGTGAAAAAATTGGTATCACCAATCCATATCTTGATGTGGTTGCTTCTCTTTCACAGGTTTAGGAATAATTATGTTTATGTTTGATGTTGAGACTCTAGGTATTGAGTCAACCTCTGTAATCCTTTCAATGGCTTGTATTCATTTCAATCCTGAAGATAAACCAACTTTTAAACAATTAGTTGAGTCTGCATTCTTTGTTAAGTTAAATGTAATGGATCAATATGATCGATTAGATAGGACTGCATCTAAAACTACCTTGGAATGGTGGGATAAACGAGGTCTTTTACTTAAGAAACAATCATTATTGCCTTCAATTAGTGATATACCTACAGAAAAAGCAATTGACAATATGAAAATTTGGTCAGAACAATTTCCTAATCATAACAAATGTATAGTATGGGCACGTGGTAACTTTGATGAAATGGTATTAGGTTCCATGCATCGTAAACTTAGTCAAGATGATTTGTTTAACTTTAGTCGTTGGAGAGATGTAAGAACAGCGGTTGATATTCTAACCAACTCCAATAATGGATATTGTGAAGTGGATCATCCTGAATTTAATAGAGATGAAGTTATTAAACACAATCCGGTTCATGATTGTGCATATGATATTATGATGTTATTATATGGGAAAGTTGTACAATAAATACGATTTGTGATATAATGGTTCTATAATTTGAAAAGGTATTTATGTATACAAATGTGATGACATGGGGTAATAAGATATTAGTCCGTGGATATGATAAGCAAGGACGACCATTTAGACATAAAGTGGACTTCAAACCCACTTTGTTTGTTGATGCAAAAAAGACAGATCAGATATCTGAATGGAAAACTCTTGAAGGTAAGACAGTTTATCCAATAAAACCCGGTTCAATTAAAGAATCCAAAGAATTCCTAGAACGTTATAAAGATGTGACAGGATTTACCACTTATGGTATCAATCAATTTGAATATCAATTCATCTCTGACACATATCCTGATGTCATTAAAGCCGATACATCCCTAATTAAAATTTGTTCAATTGATATTGAAACCACAACTGAAGAAGGTTTCCCAAATGTCAATCAAGCAAATGAAGCTATATTACTAATTACCATTAAAGATAATCATACCAAGTTAATTAGAACATATGCATATAACGATTATGTTAATACAAATCCAAATGTAACTTTCATTAAGTGTGCATCTGAATTACAAATGCTCACAATGTTCCTTCAATCTTGGGTTATGAATACTCCGGATGTAGTTACAGGTTGGAATGTCAATAACTTTGATATACCATATCTAGTTAATCGCTTAAGACGTTTTGGCCTTGATGCAGATACCTTATCACCATGGAATATCCTTAGAGATCAGAAGTCTCGTGAGACTGATATCATCACATATAGTATTGGTGGTATTGCCATCCTTGATTACCTAGAACTATATAAAAAGTTTACATTCACATCACGTGAAAATTATAGATTAAATACCATTGCTGAGATTGAATTGGGTGAACGTAAATTAGAAAACACATATGATACATTTAAAGAATTCTATACCAAATCATGGCAAGAGTTTGTTGATTATAATATACATGACGTGGAATTAGTGGATAAACTTGAAGATCGTTTGAAATTAATTGAACTGTCTTTCATTCTTGCATATAAAGCTAAGATTAATTATGAGGATGTATATTCTCCTGTACGAACATGGGATATTCTAATCTATAACTATCTTTCTAAAAAGAAAATTGCTGTACCATTAAAATCTGCTGCTCGTCCTATCCCATTTGAAGGTGGATTTGTTAAAGACCCAATTGCAGGATTACATAATTGGGTATGTTCATTTGACTTGACATCATTGTATCCTCATATTATTATGCAAAACAATATGAGTCCTGAAACTATTTCAGATACCACAATGGCGGTAAAGGTGGATGCATTGGTCTATAAAGATATAGATTTAAATTACATACATGGGGTTAATGTGGCAATGGCTGCAAATGGTTCATGTTATCGTAAAGACATTAGAGGATTTCTTCCATCTCTAATGCAAGAATTATATGATGAACGTAATCTATCCAAGAAACAAATGATTAGATTACAAAAAAAATATGAAGAGAATAAAGATCCTAAGACAGGTAAAGAGATTGCAAGGTTATCCACACTTGAACAAGCAATTAAAGTTACTCTAAACTCAGGTTATGGTGCAGTAACTAATGCATACTTTAGATACTTTGATATGCGAATTGGTGAAGGTATCACCATGACAGGTCAACTTGCATCTCAATGGATATCTCGTAAGCTTAATGAGTATTTGAATAAAGCTTTGAAAACTCTTGATGTGGATTATGTTATCTATTCAGATACAGACTCATGTTATCTTACATTGGATAAAGTGGTTCAAATTCATGCTAAGAATAAGGATACTCTTGGTAAGATTGAATTTATGACCAACTTTGCCCTTAAGATACTTCAACCATACATTGACAAATCATTCCAAGAACTTGCGGATTACACCAATGCATATGAACAAATGATGAAGATGAAGCTTGAAGTTATTGCTGATGTTGGTATCTTCTATAAGAAGAAAAAGTATCTATTGAATGTATATTCATCTGAAGGTGTGGTATATGCTGAACCTAAGTTAAAAGTAAAAGGTTTAAGCATGATTCAATCTTCCACTCCGGAGATATGTCGTGATAGTCTTCGTGCTTCAATAAAGGTTGCATTATCCGGATCTGAAGCTGAAGTTAGACAGTTTAAGAAAACATTCCAAACTAAGTTTAACTCTCATTCTGCTGAAGATATATCATTTCCAAGATCTGTAAATGGTATTGATACCTATGGTACTAGTAAGGGTATTTACGCTAAAGGTACTCCAATTGCAGTTCGAGGTGCATTACTTTACAATCACCATATTAAAAGATTAAACCTCGATAAAAAGTATACTTTAATTAAGAATGGTGATAAAATTAAGTTTATATATTTAAAGATGCCCAATCCATTCCATGAAAATGTTATTGCATTTCCACAAAATCTACCAAAGGAATTTGGATTAGATGGGTATATAGATTATGATACACAGTTTGAGAAAGCATATACAGATAGTTTAGTTGATTTAGTTGAACCAATGGGTTGGGAAATAAATGATGTTTCTAATTTGAATGATTTTTTTGGATAGGAGAAATAAATGGCAATAGTTAATAATAATTGGGTAAAAGATATTGCGGATATGCATGCAAAGTATGGTGTTAATCCCAAGGTTCGTGAGTTTGATAAAGAAAAGTTACAGAAGTTTCTTGAGTTTCGTATTGCATTTCTACAGGAAGAACTTGATGAAATGAAATCTGCAAAAGATGGTGATGATGTGGTTGATGCATTAATTGACTTATGTGTTGTGGCAATTGGTACATTAAATGCATTTGATATTGATTCTCAAAAAGCATGGAATAGAGTACATTGTGCTAATATGAATAAAGAAGTTGGTATTAAAGCATCTCGGCCAAATCCACTTGGTTTACCTGATTTAATTAAACCTGAAGGATGGACAAGTCCTATTCATACAGACAATATTGGTTTACTAAACAAAATCTACGAATAAATGTGTGTACATTTATTAAGTTGCAGTGTATAATTATAATTATATCTTAAATTGATAAAGGAACTTAATTTATGAATAATAAAGCATATTGTATACATGGAGAACCCGTACTATTCCCTGCCCATTGTATAGATGAAAATACTAGGCAGGGATATTGGGGAGAGTTTTATATGTATCGGTATTTCCAAAGGCTTGGTTTGGAAAATGGAATAAAGAGTGTTAAATTTAATAAAAATCAATTTGGTGCGGTTGATTTAATTGTAACATTTACAAATGGCAAAAAGATTAAAGTCCAGGTTAAAACTATTAGTCGCTATAGAAAAGACAATGAGTTTGGTATATCTATTGGTGTTACTGGTGATGCTTATAGAGCAATACAATTTTGTGATGTTTTGATTTTAGTGATAAGAGAACCTCAATCTAAATTAGTTGATGGTGATAAAGAATGGGGTGGCCAAGTATTACTTGTAAAAGATCATAGAAAATATCCTTTAGTTGATAATATGGTAAAGATCCCAGCCATTTCAGAAAATTTTATAAAATTAACTCAAATGTGGCCAGAACATTTAGCACAAGTTAATACATTCAGGAGTTTTAAAAGATATTAATGTTGTACTTTAATTCAATTTTGTTATATAATATTATTTTAAATGAGGTAAATTATGAAAGAATATACAAGACCGTCTGCTAGTATTCTTCTTGAAGCTGCAGATATTCAAGAAGCAAAGGGCAATGATTATAATAATGCAGCAAGTCGAGTGACTCAAGCTGATTACTATCCTAATGGAGTTTATACCATTTTAGATACATGCCAATCAAAAGTTCTTAGAATGTATTCAGTTTTAGATACCATGAAAGATGGTGGTAAAGTAAACTTTGAATCAGTTGAAGACTCATGTTTAGATTTAATTAACTATGCATCATTTATTGTGGCATATATGCGAGGCCAAGTTCCCGGTCAAAAAACAGATCGTGATATCTTTAATCGTATAGGACAAACAAATGAAGCTTTAATCCCAAGTAAATTTAGAAGAAAAGCAGAAAAAGATCCACAATCAAATGAAGTATGTCGACCAGGGAGAATTATTCGTGCTAAATGTTGATAGTATTAGATATGACCTTTCATTTAAATATCGTGATAGGGACTTTGTAATAGATAAATCAGGTGTTAAATGCATTGAAATTATGAATGCATGCTTTATTGCAGATGAGAAATCTATCTTTGGTGAAGTTAATGATGAGTATGTTGAACGTGAATTAGAATGGTATTTATCCATGTCATTGAATGTCAATGATATTCCTGCACCTGTTCCTACAATATGGAAACAAGTGTCATCTCCTAATGGGATTATTAATTCTAATTATGGATGGTGTATCTTTTCAAAAGATAATGGTTCACAATATGATAATGTTTTATCACAATTAAAGGCCAATCCTGATTCTCGTAGAGCAACCATGATTTATAATCGTCCATCAATGCATGTTGATTATAATAAAGATGGTATGTCTGATTTTATGTGTACCAATTGTGTACAATATTTGATTAGAGATGGTAAGGTTAATGCATTGGTTTATATGCGATCAAATGATGCAATATTTGGGTATAAAAATGATTATGCATGGCAAAAATATGTGTTGGAAATACTATCAGCGGAATTAAAACTTCCTGTTGGTAATATCTATTGGAATGTGGCATCATTACATGTTTACGAATCACAGTTGTATCATATCCAACATTTCATTAGATGTGGTGAAACAAGTGTTACCAAGAAAAAGTTTGATGAAGTTTGGGTTGATTATGAACCAAATATATTAGAATAGTACTGTACTTTAATTCATATTTGTGATATAATGGTTCTATAAATTAATAAAGGAACAATATCATGAAAATTAAAACAAACCGTACCTCAATTGATTATCGTTTTACCGTTGATCTTAATAATCCTAAAGATGTTAAGTTGGTAAAACAATTAAAGGAATTGGTAAAACAAACCAATAAATCAAGTTGGAAACAACAAAGAGTTTGCCTTAAAGGTCGTCTAGGAAAAGACAATCCAATGGCATATAAGTATAAAGGTAATCCTTGCTATACCGTTGCTATGGCTGATGCTGCATATTTTGATGTGTATGTTTATTTTAAAAGTAATTAAGAGATAATAATGCTATTAGGATGGGGTATGGACGCATTTACTAAATCAACAAAAATGAATAACATTTGGATAACCCGCTTTCTTAGTCTTGCAATTGAATACTCTAAGTGGAGTAAAGACCCAACCACACAAATTGGTGCTGTTGCTATTGATCCCACAACTCGTAGAGTTCTTTCAGGTGGTTATAATGGATTCCCTAGAGGAATGTGGGATAATGCTGAACGATTAAATGATCGTGAAACAAAATTAAAATATGTGGTTCATGCCGAAGCCAATATGATATATAATGCCACTCGTTCAGGGGTTAGTTTAAAAGATACCCATGTATTTGTACATGGTCTTCCTATTTGTTCTGAATGTGCAAAAGCACTTATTCAAGTGGGAGTTTCAAAAGTCTATATTGAATCCACAAGTCTTGGATCTGAAAGATGGGACGAATCATGGAAACTTTCAAAGGCAATGTTTGATGAATGTGGAGTTGAAGTTGAGATTGTTGAGGTATAATTTACATGGTAAATATCAATGGTGTTTGAATACATCTAATGGATGGATTCGAATTTACCATATTATAATTAGATGGAATACTACATGGACATTACCATATACATATTTCTCTATAACTAACACGGGAAAATAATGAAAAATATAAGAGTTATTCAAACCGGAATTGATGTATCTAAAATCTTAGCACAAATACATGAATATCCCGATGATTGGGGAGCGGTTGCTAAGATAAACAATACAGAATCATTATTAGATCAAGGATTTCCTAAGCTATCTGCAGGAGTCCTTCAATTAGTTATGGGTGGGGTACTTCATAAGGATGATTTTGTTGGAGATACCGACATATGTATTCCTACTCCTGCCGCAAAACATCATTCAGAAATTATGAATTTTATTTCATCAAGATTTCAAAAAATTAGTAGATGTGGATTTCTATCATTACCTATTGGTGGTTCTGTTGGTACACATATCGATAAAGGTGATTATTATTTAACACGTGATCGATATCATTTATCTATTCAAGGTCGATATGAATATACAGTAGGTGATGAAATGGTGGTGGTGGAGCCAGGAACACTTCTTTGGTTTGATAACAAATTAGTTCATGGTACTAAAAATATTGGTGATGACGTGAGAATTACATTTGTGTTTGATATACCACATTCAAAGGATAATTTATAATGGATGCAGATAGATTAAGAACTGCTAAGTTTGCAAGAGATGAAGTGGTTAATTGGTTAGCCAATAGACCTCGTGTGGGATTAGATGTCACAGATGTAATGGCATTAGTGGATGGGTTTGACTATCTAACTAGTTTACTACTCAAAATATATGAAGAGTCTCCTCCTGAGTCATTATCTCAATATGGATTAGATTATGAAGATGATACCTAATTAAAATTTTACTTAAATTGAGGAATAGTATATAATGACTATTGGAATTAATAATGATGATACCGATTGGTATCCAAAAGAATCAACCGACAAAAAGGTACATAAAAATATGAGTATATTAGATAAAATCCGTAAGAACACCACAATTAAAGATTCAGCCCTTTTATCTGAATCTAAGTTTTTCAAGAAAAAAGATATGATACCAACTTCCATTCCTGCTATTAATATTGCATTATCCGGTAAATTAGATGGTGGGTTAACCCCAGGTCTTACCATGTGGGCGGGTCCTTCTAAGCACTTTAAGACAGCATTCTCATTATTAATGGCTAAGTCATATATGGATAAGTATCCCGATGCTGCCATGTTATTCTATGACTCAGAATTTGGTACACCTCAATCATATTTCGATTCATTTGGGATTGATACAAATCGTGTTATCCATACACCATTAACCAATGTTGAACAACTTAAATTTGACATTATGACTCAATTGGAAGGTATTGATCGTACGGATCATATAATCATATTAGTTGATTCAATTGGTAATCTTGCATCTAAGAAAGAAGTTGAAGATGCACTTGATGGTAAATCAGTTGCAGATATGTCAAGAGCAAAACAAATCAAATCATTATTCCGTATGGTGACTCCTCATCTATCATTAAAAGATATCCCAATGGTTGTTGTTAACCATACATATAAGACAATGGAGATGTATGCTAAAGATGTGGTTGGCGGAGGTACAGGATCTTACTACTCAGCAGATAATATCTTTATTCTAGGTCGTCAACAAGATAAAGATGGTACAGAGTTACTAGGTTATAACTTTATTATTAATGTGGAGAAATCACGATATGTCAGAGAAAAGTCTAAAATTCCTGTCTCAGTTAAATTCGATGGAGGGATATCTCGCTGGTCTGGCCTTCTTGATATGGCTCTTGAATCAGGTCATGTAATCAAACCTTCAAATGGTTGGTACTCAAAAGTTAATACCGGTACAGGTGAGATTGAAGATAAGAAATGGCGAATCAAAGAAACAGATTCAAAAGAGTTTTGGTTACCAATTTTAATGGATAAATCTTTCCAAGATTGGGTACAATCAAATTATCAAATTTCAAATGGTGCAATTATATCAGATGAAGATATTGATGAAGAATTGGCAGCAATAGGAGACGATGATGAAGATTAAATTTACATCAATTGATAAAAATGGCAAAAACACCATTAAAATACAGGCAGAAACTTGGCGTGTAATTGCTGAACAATTTTATTTATTTTTAATTGCTTCAGGTTATGGGTTATCTAAAGAAGATTTAGGTCATCATTTTCTAAGTGAAGCAGAAGATATTGAAGCTTCGATATATGATGATGGAACTGAAATGGGATGCCCTTCATGTGGTGATTTTGATCCATTTCCTAATCAAATTTTAAGAAATGAATTACCAAAAGCATATGTTGGGCACTCTAAAATCCCTCAGAAGTTTGAGACCGACCCATTTCTAAATGAAAAAAGAACTAATGTTAATCCTAATTTAAATATGTCTTCAACAACATCAAATAAAGGAGTAGGTTACATTGATTGAGTATGAAGAAATGGGTGTCCTCCCCGATGGGGCTATGAAATTAAAGTTTACAAATAATAAGTTTGATGATATAATATTCACTATTGGATCAGTTTCATTTGGTGAAGGTGAAGAAGAAGGTAAACTGATTTATGATTATAATGTAATTGAACATACCAATCCTTTCATTAGAGAAGAATTAGATATCCAAATTGGTGACTTAATTCTTCAGATAATTGAAACCGGTCTTAAAAATAATGATTTAATATATGCAGGCGGGGTAGATGAGAATAGAAACCAAAATACTGAGCAACCTAATTTATAATGAAGAGTATTGTAGAAAAGTATCACCATTTTTAACACCACAGTATTTTGCAGAAAGAACTGACAGAGTATTATCCCAAGAAATTCTAAAGTTCTTTTCTACTTACAATAAACCAATCACTAAAGAAGTATTATTGATTGAAATTGGAAATAGAACCGACATTTCTGCAACTGAATTAGTATCACTAAAGGATGCAGTAATTGCATTCACAAATGAAAAGACCAATGAAACTTGGTTATTAGAAAATACTGAAAAGTTTTGTAAGGATAGGGCAGTATACAATGCAATTCTTGAATCGATTAAAATTATTGATGGCACAGATGATAAGCATACACAGGAGGCAATCCCGAATATTCTATCTGATGCTTTGGCCGTTAGTTTTGATAATAACGTTGGTCATGATTATATTAATGATGCTGACAGCCGTTTTGATTTTTACCATAGAATAGAGGAAAAGTTATCCTTTGGTTTAGACCTAATGGATAAGATTACCGCAGGTGGTTTAAGTCGTAAGAGTCTTAATGTTGTATTGGCAGGTACAGGTGCAGGTAAGACTTTATTTATGGGTCATCTTGCAGCTTCGGCATTAACTCAAGGTAAGAATGTATTGTATATTACCATGGAAATGGCGGAAGAACGTATTGCCGAACGTATTGATGCAAATCTATTAAATCTTTCTATGGCAGAATTAAAGGTAGTTGATAAGAAAACATTTGATTCTCGTTTAAGTAAATTGGCAAAGAAAACCCATGGTAAGTTAATCATTAAAGAGTATCCAACTGCAGGAGCACATTCCGGTCACTTTAGGGCTTTACTTGAAGAACTTAAAATGAAACGTGAGTTTAAAGCTGATCTTGTGATTGTGGATTATCTAAACATTTGTGCATCTGCTCGTATTAAACATGGTGCAAATGTTAACTCATATACATATATTAAATCAATTGCAGAAGAATTACGTGGTCTTGGTGTTGAGTATAATGTACCAATTATGACTGCAACTCAAGTTACTCGATCAGGATTTAATAGTTCCGATGTTGAATTAACAGATACATCTGAATCATTTGGTTTACCTGCAACCGCAGATCTTATGTTTGCTTTGATTCGTACCGAAGAGTTGGATGAACTAAATCAAGTTATGATTAAACAACTTAAGAATCGTTATAATGATCCTTCATATTACAAACGATTTGTACTTGGTATTGATCGATCTAAGATGAAACTATATGATGTTGAAGAATCAGCACAAAAAGGGTTATCCGATACAGGACAAGATTTGACTCCGGTATTTGATAAGAGTGCATTTGGAAGTAGAATGAAGACTGAAGGGTTCAAGTTCTAACTTAGATTAATTAAAAAAGGCTACTTCGGTAGCCTTTTTCTTTTATAAATATAATATGGCCTATAACTTTTTACCAACAACTGCAAAAGAAATCAGTGATAAATTCCCTGATAAAGCATTGTATGCTGAATTGATTTTAATACTTACTGATTTACAGCATTTATTTCCATCAATTAAAGATCCTATTGCATTGGACCCATTATTACCAAAGTCAGTTAAAGTTACACGTAAAATTCAAACTGAATTCGATCTTAAACCATTACAAAAGAAACTTAAATTATGTAAACTTTCTTTTGGTGAAGGTTCAAGGGGTGGTAGAGGAGTTGGTAATAAAGGTAATCTATTTGAAATTCAATTGGCAAAGGATTTAGATAATTGGTGGAAGGGTGAAGATGTTTCCAATAAAGATACTAAATTATTAATTGATGAATTAGCTTCTGTTTATAAATTAAATACATGGAAAGATTTATTTATTGATGCTGAAGGTGCAGCAAATAAACCAAGACCTTTAATAATATCAGGAAGTAGTGTTTTAGTTTCACCTGGATTAATTGATATTGGTTCCACTGTTACTGACATTACACTAAGACAAGGTAAAAACGAACAGTCACCTGCAGGAGCATATTTGTCATTAAAATTTTCAGGTACAGTTACCTTTTTTAATGCAGGTACTAAAAAATATTTAACAGATGCTGAATTGATGTCAGGTATTATTACCAATAAAGGTGGTTTAGTTTTATTGGATATGTTTGGAATTGATAACTCTAGATTTTGTTCAGTATTTAATGGTAAAGGTAAGAAAGGTAGTCTTGAAATTACCACAAATAGAGTTAATAAAATAGCTTTACAAAATTTAATTAAATCAGGAATTGGATATGGATATCATATGATTCATAAAACAAATTCTAAAATGGTATCACAGGTTATTGATAAGGCATATAGAGACAAAGCATCTGAAGTAAAAACAGTTACTGTATATTATGGTGGTAAAACTGGGACAGGTCAACGAGTAGACATTGAAGTTATAACTCCTAAATACATTCTTAAATTTAATTTTAGAAATAAACAGGGTGGTAAATTTATTTCTCATCTAATGTGCGATTATAGTTACAAATAATTACAATATAACACTGTACAACATATAGGAACTATGGTATAATAACAATATGAAGAAGTTTTCAGAATACATAAAAGAAGAAAAAGAATATCAAGATGGTGCACTTACTGTTTTCGATATTGATGATACTCTCTTTCATACAACTGCTCAAATAACAGTTGTCAAACATGGTAAGAAGATAAAAGATCTTACTAATCAACAATTCAATACCTATAAACTTGGTGATAGTGAATCTTTTGATTATGGTCAATTTAGAGATGCTGCTAAGTTTAATACAGAATCTAAACCTATCGGTGCAATGCTAAATAAAGCAAAGTTAATCCTTAAAAATTCTGAAAGAAATCCAAACTCTAAAGTGATTATAGTTACCGCTAGAGATGACTTTGATAATAAAGAATTATTCTTAGATACTTTCCGTAAACATGGATTTGATATTGATAAAGTTAGGGTTGAACGAGCAGGTAAAATTAATGATGTTTCTGATATAGCTTTCAAAAAGGTTATCATTATTAGAAACTATATAAATACTAAACGATTCAAACGAATTAGATTGTTTGATGATAGTATGACCAATTTAAAAGCATTCCTAAAATTACAACCCGAATTTCCAATGGTTAAGTTTGAAGCATACTTCGCTAATCATGATGGAACAGTAAAGAAAATAAGATGATTAAGTTTAAAGAATTCATAGTAGAAGATAAAGAAACATTTGACTATCTTATTGGTAAACTACTTAAGACGGCAAAAACTATTAACACCCATAAATCTTATGGTGGTCACTCAAGAACTGACCGTGCTTTTGAGTTGGCAACGAGATATGATAACATATTAGAAAAGATAAGACACAAATATCGCCAAGAATGGTATTTGTATTGTGATAAACGAGGTTGGGCTCATAATCATGACGGTGGGGATATGTATGCTTAAGTTTAACGAATATATTACAGAAGAGAAAGCTCCTGAAGGAGTCCCACAAAAGATATGGGACTTACATCTCAAACATAAGAATGTCGAGAAAGATAATCCAGATAGTGGTAGTACTAGTGGTGTTCAAAAGACAAGACAAACAATGTCATTTAGACGTTTGAATAATGCTATTAAATCCCACGTTGGGGATGACGACAGAAAGCAGTTAGAATATCATTGGAAACTAAATGACCACTATAACGAAAGACACCCAAATGATTAAGTTTAAAGCATACATAACAGAAGCGGCTAGTCTCTCCACTAAAGAAGGAGTGATTGCTGATGGAATTGACCGATTAATTAAAGCTTATAGAAAGCATGGTGATTGGGGAAGTTATCAATATAGTGGTAGAGCTTGGGCGTCTATCGATAAGATTGAAGATGGCATTATAGCTAGATTCGTAAAATTAGGTATATCCCATAAAGATGCTTTTGATATTGTATTTGGTACTATTAGGTCTGCCGCTACTAAGGCTCATCATGCATACCAAGAAGCAGAAATGGCTAAATGGGAAGCAGCAGATGCTAAAAATAAAAGGAATGCTAATTGATGATTAAGTTTAAAGAATATATTACAGAATCATTAGTGGTACCATCTCATATGCCATTAACACATGGTGCAATTGAAGGTAGAGTTAAAGAACGATTTAATGCTGCCTTAGAAAATCTTAAAATGGCACTTAAAGATGGCACAATACGTAAGGCAGATCTTGATACCATTAAAGATGCATTAAATCGTGCAAGTGAAGCAACATGGGAAAAATGGTATGCTAGACCTTATTTTTGGGGTAAAATAAAGGATCCTAATATAACCGAGCAAGAGATGGATATATATTATAAGGATAAAGGTTTTAGAGGTGCCCCTGGTATTATTAAAAACTATACTAAGTTCGCAAATCAATCTAAGATTATAGCAATGGCACTTCAGATTGCCAATGAATTTGCTCCATTTAAAGATATAATGGAACATCTTAAAGCCAATATGACAACTGGTAGAGCTCCTTCTACTA
>Ga0114977_10000237_pt1 | contig 36522 bp, 44 predicted proteins | sample S_130805_MF_Meta_FD_87026 | JGI IMG/M metagenome (GOLD analysis project Ga0114977, IMG submission 87026) | Freshwater microbial communities from Lake Simoncouche, Canada to study carbon cycling - S_130805_MF_MetaG | ecosystem: Environmental > Aquatic > Freshwater > Lake | place: Lake...
CTTTGCTGTCAGCAAAGGTAACACAGAGATGGTTAACTTACTATTGGAAAAAATGTCGCCCCAAGCTATTAATGCCAAAGGTAATTATGGCGACACAGCTCTGCATACTGCTGCCAGAATAGGTAACACAGAGATGGTTAATTCGCTGTTAGAAAAAATGTCGCCCCAAGCTATTAATGCCAAAAATAAAAGTGGCGACACAGCTCTGCACTTTGCTGTCAGAGAAGGTAACACAGCGATTGTTAATTCGCTGTTAGAAAAAATGTCGCCCCAAGCTATTAATGCCAAAGATCATTATGGCTACACAGCTCTGCATACTGCTGCCAGAATTGTTAAATTACTATTGGAAAAAATGTCGCCCCAAGCTATTAATGCCAAAGATCATTATGGCTACACAGCTCTGCATACTGCTGCCAGAATAGGTAACACAGAGATGGTTAATTCGCTGTTAGAAAAAATGTCGCAGGAAGCTATTGATGCCAAAAACAATTCTGGCCACACAGCTCTGCACGTTGCTGCCAGAGAAGGTAACACAGCGATTGTTAATTCGCTGTTAGAAAAAATGTCGCCCCAAGCTATTAATAACAAAGGTAATTATGGTGGCACAGCTCTGCATTTTGCTGCCAGAAAAGGTAACACAGCGATTGTTAATTTGCTGTTAGAAAAAATGTCGCTCCAAGCTATTAATGCCAAAAATGAGGATGGTGAAACAGTTCTAACTCAGATGAAATCTATAATTTATATGACACCTAACCCTATAAATGGAAGAGAAGTAAAAACATCGATTATAGCTTATTTAAATGTATTTGGATTAGAAGACCGTATTGATGCTTTGGTAAAAGAAGAATATTTCCAAGAAAGGCCCGTCACTTTGATAAGGTGCGTGAAAAAGCTAGCTGATAATGGATATAAATTTAAACCCGATAGAACTGTGGGTATGGATATTGAAGCTTTATATTCCGACCATGAAAAGATAGAACGGTTTTTAGCCGCTGAATCGTTTCAGTATAAACCATTAAGCAACTTCGCCTTGATCGTTGAAGAAGGCGAGCTGCAGGATGTTAAAACCGCATTGGAATATAAAACCCATATTACGCACAAAGAAAGAGGACAAATCACAGCAAAGCATCCCGAGCAGGCAACCGAACTGCTGGATAAATTTAAAGATGAGCCGCACCATGCAGCACAAACAGCTTATTTAAATGTATTTGGATTAGAAGACCGTATTGATGCTTTGGTAAAAGAAGAATATTTCCAAGAAAGGCCTGTCACTTTGATAAGATGTGTGAAAAAGCTAGCTGATAATGGATATAAATTCAAACCCAATAGAACTGTGGGTATGGATATTGAAGCTTTATATTCCGACCATGAAAAGATAGAACAGTTTTTAGCCGCTGAATCGTTTCAGTGTAAACCATTAAGCAACTTCGCCGTGATCGTTGAAAAAGGCGAGCTGGAGGATGTTAAAACCGCATTGGAATATAAACCCCATGTTACGCCTGAAGAAAGAGAGAAGATAACAGTAAAACATCCTGAGCAGGCAACTGAACTGCTGGGGAGATTCAACGACAAACCACACCCTACAGTGGCAACATTGGGTAGCATCATCACTTATGCCAGCGACATTGCAGGCATCATATTTGCTGGTGGGGAAAGGCTGTTAATAAACCAAGACGACGGCGCCGGCACGGCAAAGAAACATAAGCACGATGCCGGGCAGGCTAGATAAAGGTTTCGCATAACGACCCAGGGAAGCAATATATTCTTTGAAATATCCTGCGGCCTGAGATATGATGTATCCACTTAACTTTATAAATAAGCAGGATTATCGTGAGCAAAAAGTTTGTAATTGGGCGAGAAGAATGGGTTTCACTGCCAGATTTGGGGCTGCATGCCGTTAAGGCCAAGATTGATTCTGGCGCCAAAACTTCGGCTCTCCATGCCTTTAACATTCACACTTATAAGCATGATGCTGTTGAATATGTGCGCTTTGACGTGCATCCAATTCAGCACAATCGCAAAATCATTCAACATTGCCAGGGCAAACTATTAGACCGCAGAACTATAAAAAGCTCTAACGGAGAGGTGGAAAAAAGGTTTGTAATCCAAACAGAAGTCCGCATGGGTGAACACACATGGCCCATCGAAATAACCTTAACCAATCGCGACTCTATGGGGTTCCGCATGCTTTTGGGGCGCGAAGCCATGACCCAACGACTGCTGGTGGATCCTGATGTGGTTTACATCACAAAAACCCTTACCGATAAAGAGGCCCTCGCCCTTTATGTTAATAATGTTGAGCAACACCATGCCCTTAACATCGTGGTGCTTGGCTCGGACCCTGAGCTTTATTCCAACAAGCGCTTAATCCAGGCTGGAACACAGCGCGGGCACAATATGATTTTCATTAATGTGCGCTATTGCTATATGAACATCAGCGCCACCACGCCAGAGATATATTATCGCGGCGGCAAAAAATTAGAGAATATCGACGCGGTGATCCCGCGCCTGCGCCCTTCCATGACATTCCATGGCTGCGCCATAATCCGCCAGTTTCAAGCGGCTGGTGCCTTTTGCTTGAACGATGCCCCTTCCATTTCCAGGTCTCGCAACAAGTTGCGGTCATTGCAGATATTCGCTGACAGAGGCCTTAACATGCCAGTCACTGGCTTCGCCCATTCCCCAGAAGACACAAAGCATCTGATCAAGATGGTTGGCGGTGCCCCATTGGTGATAAAGCTGCTGGAAAGCACACAAGGCGTTGGGGTTGTTCTTGCTGAAACAAACAAGGCAGCAGAAAGTGTTATCAACGCCTTTAAAAGCTTGAAAGCCAACATCCTGGTGCAAGAATTCGTCAAGGAAGCAAAGGGTGAAGATTTCCGCGCCTTTGTTATCGATGGCAAGGTGGTGAGCGCTATGAAACGCACTGCAACCGATGATGAATTCAGGGCTAACTTACACCTAGGTGGCACCTGCAGCGTTGCAAAGCTGACCGTGGAAGAACGCAGAATGGCTGTTAATGCCTCGAAAGCTTTGGGGTTAAAGGTGGCAGGGGTGGATATCATCCGCTCAAAAAATGGGCCAAAACTTCTGGAGGTTAACTCTTCCCCAGGGCTGGAAGGAATCGAGCACGCCACGGGCGAAGATGTGGCTGGATTGATGATCGAAGCCATCGAGAGAAATATTGGCTCTTCCAAAAAGCAGGATTAATCTATGGTCGCCTTCCTCACATCCCAATTATTAACTAAGCATGGGGTGCCTCATGGTTTCTTTGCCAGAGGATATGGCGTGATAAAGCGCGATAATTCACTGAGCGAAAACGAGGATAGCGATGTTAAATTTTCTAAAGCTGCCGATGCTTTAGGCTTTAATGGATCAGATCTTTATCATTTAAAGCAAATCCATTCCAACATAGTGCACGAAGCGCTGAATGCAGTCCACCCACCCAAGGGGGATGCAATATTCACCACAGATGCAACCCGATTGATTGCGGTTTACACCGCTGATTGCGTGCCCATATTGCTTTATGCTTCTGATATAAACGCAGTTGCAGCAGTCCATGCTGGTTGGCGCGGCGCCTTATCAGGAGTGATTCAAGCAACAATAGACAAATTAAAAGAACTAGGCAGCAAGCCAAAGAACATAACAGCCGCCATAGGGCCCTGCATCTCCCAGCACAATTATGTTTTTGGGCAGGAAGTGGTCGAGCAGTTCATTAATGCTGATCCTTCTAATGTCGAATTTTTCTCTGGGTTTAATTTCAACCCGCCGGCCTATTGCTTCAAGCAATTGCAGCTTATGGGGATTGAACAAATTGAAGATCTGGCGGTCGACACCTATAGCAACAGCGCTGATTTCTTCAGCTTCCGCCGCTACACCCATGAATGCGCAAGGGACGGCGTTCCGCAAAAACAAGGGGCCTATGGCTCACAACCATCTGCCATAGCATTGCCGAGGTAAACAAAAATGATCATCGGCATCGGCTGCGACATAGTTGAAATTAAAAGAATAACTCAAGTGCCAGACCCCGAGAAGTTTGCCAGACGGATATTGAATTCAGCAGAATTTAAAGTTTACACCACATTGTCTGACAGCAACAAATCCACCTTTCTTGCCGGCCGCTTCGCAGCCAAAGAAGCATTCGCCAAAGCTATGGGATGCGGCATAGGCGCCACCTTATCCTGGCAAGACATAACCGTGCTTAATCATGAAAGCGGTGCGCCATACCTCAGCTGCCCCACCCTTCCTAAGCATCAAAACTGCCACCTCAGCATTGCGCATGAACTGCATTATGCCGTGGCCTACTGCATCATCAGCAAGGTTTAGTTATTTTTTTTGGCAATTATATTTCCTATTCTTATCAGGCTTAGGTTGTTAGGCTCAATATTCAACCCTTCCCTGATAACCTCCATTGCCTTGCTATAATTCTGAACATTATGGTAAGCAACAGCCAAGTCATGCTTTATAAGCATATTGCGTCCATCCATGGATGCAGCTTTGCTTAACATCGTGATGGCTTCCATGTTTTTACCCGATGCAATGTAAACCGAGCCCTGCATGCGGGCCGCTTCTGCATAATTCGGATGAATCACAAGCGCCTGTTTAAAGCATTCCACCGCCTCATCATATTTTTTCGATTCCATATAGGCGTTCCCCATATTCATCCACACTGTCAGTACTTTTTTATCCACTGCCAACGCCTTCTTGAAAACTTCTATCGCTTCGGAATATTTACCCTGACGCTTTAATGAAATGGCGAGAATTTCAAAGCCTATCAAGCATTTATGATATTTATCGACGACAGCCCTCGCTATTGCTTCAGAATCAGTCAATTCCCCTATCTTCAATCTATCTATAGCGATCTTCACAATCTGGTCGGGCGTGGGGGTCGATTTCACCGCCCTTTCTATGAATTTTAATGCATCGCCTTCATGCAGCAATTGGAATTTAACCTCAGCTGCAGGCAGCAAAACTTCCCAGTTGTTTGGATATGCCAGTAACAGTTTGGTTGCCTGCTCATCAGCCTTCAGCCAATCTTGATCTTCAATGGCTTGATTAAGCTGTTTAACTTTAACCTTAAGATCAGGACCCTTCACAACTTTAGTTTTCTTTTTCATGGCGCGGCCTTAATAAAATATTAACGAATCTATGTTGCTATATTTCTGCCTTTTCGTCCACAATAAAATGCTAATTGCCCCCTAATACCATAACTATTATTTTCCATATCGATCATTATATGGTAATCTCATCCCACCAAAAACAAATTAATAACATTCATGGAATTCTTTTATCTGATATCACAGAACATTCTTTCTCCCGCCATTTTGTTTTTCGCCCTTGGCATCATTGCAGGCTTTGTGAAATCTGACCTTGAAGTGCCAGACAGCATCAGCCGATATCTCTCTATATACCTGATGATGGCAATTGGCCTTAAAGGCGGGGTGGCAATCGCTAACACCCATGAATTCACCTCGCAAACGCTCGCCGCCATCAGTGGTGGCTTTATGGTGAGCCTGCTGCTTCCATTCCTCTCATATGCCATTTTGCGATTAACCACCAATCTTGATCAGCCTACTGCTGCTGCAGTTGCAGCCCATTATGGCTCAATCAGTATGGTGACATTCGCCACCGCCTCAGCGTTCCTGCAAAGCCATGCCGTTTACTATGCTGGTTATATAGTTGCCATCCTTGCCCTGATGGAGGCTCCAGCAATTCTCTCTGGATTGTTTATCGCCCACAGGGCTGAACCTAAAACTCAGATCCATAAGAATGAAGAAAAAAAGCTCAGCCGCGATATATTCACCAACGGTGCAATATTATTAATTTTTGGCTCATTTTTAATAGGATGGATCACCGGCCAACCCGGTTTTGATAAAGTTTCAGGTTTTTTAGACACCCCCTTCCAGGGCATATTGTGCCTGTTCCTATTAGATATGGGATTGATGGTGGCCAAAAATCTGCATCATCTGAAAGGCTTCACCTGGCCACTGGCTATCTTCGGCATATACATGCCATTGATTGGGGCAAGCATTGGCCTTGGCATCAGCTGGCTGATTGGCCTTGATGTTGGCACAGGCACCTTGCTCACCGTGTTGTGCGGAAGCGCATCATATATTGCCGTTCCTGCTGCCATGCGCCTTGCCTTGCCAGAAGCAAAAGCAGCAATTTATCTGCCAATGAGCCTTGCCATCACCTTCCCCTTCAACGTGACAGTGGGTATACCGTTATACTTCGCCTTGGCTAAGGCAATATTGTTTGGCAATTAAAATCATGATTTAAATGATTATGAATATAATCAGATGATGGTGCCCCTGGCCGGACTTGAACCAGCACATCCTTGCGAATAGCAGATTTTGAGTCTGCCGCGTCTACCAATTCCACCACAGGGGCAAATATATCGCCAATGATAATGCAATGTCGCCCTATATACAAGCGGAATTTCATCTTTATAATGATAGAATCATTTCTTTTTTCGCAAAGATAGGTTGGAATTTATCATATCCAATCTTTCATCGCTGATTGGCTCTAAAGAAAATATGATTTTCTTCCCCTTTTGCTCCACATAGAAAAACAGATTATTTTCTTTAGCCAACAGATATATCCCCAACAATCCTGAGCAGTCACCAAGATGCAGAGCTGTCTCCATTGATGAATTTTTTCCAAATGCAGCGCTCAGGGAGATTTCTATTGCTATAGAAGGAAGCAAGCTTTTACCAGTGAACACCCCCTTCAACACCACGCTGTTCTTATCAACATGATGCCCCACAGTCTGGCTGATTAATGCAAATATGTGCAGAATCGCTTCAGCAAGAGCGGTGTAATAGGCGTTGAAGTCTTTGCGATCATTCTGCTGCACCACAATATCAATGGTTAAATCATGGATCTGCTTCTTAATTTCATTTAAGAGGTCTGCAAGATTTATATTCCGCCGCTCCTCATGCACCAACTTCTTAAGCTGAGTTAAATATAGATTGCTGAAGATTGTTTTTGCTCCCTTACTGGGTATATCATAATGATGCTCGGTCAAAATCAAATCCATCACATCATTATGCAGACCCATGCTGGTGTAGGCATTGGCATCGTGGATCGACTTGACTAAAGATAAATTAAGCCGCTCAGCAATGTCATCCAAAACCTTTAATAAACCCTCTGTGCGCAAGACATCAATCTTAAGATCCACCATGGTGCCCGCCATAGCGTAAATCCTTCTGTGCAACAGACATAATGGTGCCCGGTAAATCCTTTTATAAAGGCAAGACAATCCATAAAAAGAAACAAAGAAAAGCAGGAAATAACTGAAGCATAGCAGCATCATAATGACGATTTCTTTAACTATACGATCAAGCTTCGCCTCAACCTCTATTAAAACAGGATGCCTGCTTAGAGGTTTATAAAGAACCATATGCTCGTTCATATTTACATGCTCGAACAGCGCTGAAAGATTGCTGATGGTGAAAGCATTATCTGCGCTGTAATGCTCAGGTCTTCTTTGATCATTTTTATTCAACAGCGTTATTTTAACAACGTTTTCGCTAGAGTAATCCAGATTCAGTTTATCTTCCACTTTATCAACCAACAACCCCGAGCAAAGGGTACCGGCATAGTCACCCTTTACATCATTAAAGGCCAAGCACATCGGCAGGATCTTTTCTTTTATCCTCTTGCTGATGCGGATTGGCCCAACCTGCAATTCAAAGGGATTTTCTTTAGCCCGACTCACCAATTCAGAATCATTAGTATTAGCTTGAGTGGTAAAAACAGATTTATCGACCGAGGTAAGCGCCACAACCGTTCCATCAGGGCTTAACAGCCTGAAGCATGAAAATGGTATGGATTTATAGCGAGATAAGTTAGAATCAAAGTTCTTTAACAGAATGGACACATCATTGTTTTCCTCAGTTATTGCCTCTTGGGTCAACATCATCACCAAGCCATACATAACCTGATTTGCATCGGCGATTGACGAATTGATCGCATTTTCTATCACCTGTGCCCGCACATGGGCTCTTTCAATAAAATTATTTAAAATGCACCTCACCACCCCATATGACACAGCCATCAATGCAACCATTACGATAAGCAACAGAATAAAGATCTTCACACGCGACAATCTGACTTCTCTAGCAGTATTCTTAGGCACGAGCACTAATCCATGATGTATTTCACACTTATTGCCGCAAGGTAACATTGTTTAGATCATTGCACAATCTCAAATTTAAGTAGAGTGAATGTTGTGTGTTTAATCTTTAGCTACAAATAAATTTTCAGCCTCTTGCAGGCGTTCGCTGTTGAGCGGCTCAAGTATAAAAATAATCTTCTTATTCTTTTGCTCTATATGAAGGAATAAACCATTTTCTTTAGCCAGCAGATGCGCCGACAGCAGGCCGGTGTAAACATAAGATGGGCCTAAATCATGGCCTATTGGATGCAAGGCTGATTCCAGAGCCTTTGCCTCTATGATTATGGTGGGGAATGCGTCGCCAGAAGAAAAGGCCCCCTTCAACACAAGGTCTTCATCATCAATATTGAACTTCCCTATCCTTATGATGGCGGTGAATATGTGAAATATCGTCTCAACCAATGCAGAGTGATAAAAGGTGAATTCCTTGCAGTCTTTTTCCAGCACCTCCACCATTATATTTAGCTCATCATAATATTCACAACAATATTCCGCCGCCTTTCCTAAAAACTCAGACAGATCCTCTGTTCGCAATTCCTCGCTCACAGCCCTGTTCAATTGGTTTAAATATAATATACCCGAGTTTTTATTAGAAGATTTGTGGGAAGAAGAATAGTGCCGCTCAGTTAGAATTAAGTGGAGTATGTTACTGCGCATCTTTAAAGATGGCTGCTGCAGCTCTTTCTTTTCGACGTTGCTATGTAAGAACCAGCAATAATCCACCACCTCATTAATGGCCAGGGATAAGCGGCGCATGCAATGGCCACTTTCCTCCAGTTCTAACAGGTTCGCCTTATTAAACTTGGTTGAAGTTATAACATTTGTTAATGAATATATCCTTTTTTGTATAACATGGATGGGGGATAAGTAAAATCGTCTGTTTATCAGGATTAATGCATAAGTCAGGCTGATGAACAGCATCATAAATCCAAAGCAACAAAAGCTGTAAAGGGTGAATCTTCTCATCAAATCAGCGGAACTCAGCTCGGTTTCAATCACCATATTATAATCAGGCACGAACTTACGTAGGATCAGGTTTTTATTTTGCAGATATCCTCTAAAAATATTATCCACAGTCAAAACTTTCTCTGGGCTATATTCATCCAGACTTCCTTGGCCATCTTTATGCGTTGATAAATTTATTCTAATTGCACTGCTGCTGGTTAAATAAATGTTCAGCTGATCGTTTAAGCCCTGTAATGATAAAGCAGAGCACACCGCCCCTACATACTTTTTCGCCTGGTTGTTAACGCCCATGCACAATGGGATAACCTTTTCCTTGCTGTGCATGCCGCGCCTGATTTGCCCCAGCTGCAATTCAAAGGGATGCTCTTTGGCAGCTTCTAATAAGGCATGGTCATAAATAACTTTCATTGGCTTAAAGAGAGAATCTGGTATCAATGAGTGGCTTATAACCAAATCATTGGCATCAATAATTTTAAAGCCAGAAAATGGTATTGCCTGATGCCGTTTAAACTTGGAATCGAAGTTATGCACCATTTGAATGGTGCGCTGGTTATCCCCGCTAATACGCTCTTGGGCCAGTGAAGAAGCCAAGCCATAAAGCACCTGGTCTGACCCTGCGACCCTGCGTTCTAAAAAGGCCTCGATGAATTTGAATTTATTGTTGGACCGCTCCACGCAATCTTCTATCGAGCTTTGGATCAAATAACTGGCTATCACCATAAAGAAGACCATGAACAGAATCACCGTTATGATCACCACCATCGCTACAGCATTGTTAAATGATTCAAACTTACTAATAATAGCAGAGATAAAGCGCCTTAATTTCATTTTATTACGCTATGGATTAATGCTATTATGAGCGCAGCATAGCACAATGCAAAATTGTCCACAAGGGCTATTTACTCAACTAAACATTGATGATCAGCCCATCATAGGCCGGGATCACGCTTGAAGGTAAAAGATTTTTCACCTCGTTATATTCTATGTCGTGGCTCATATGGGTTAATATTGCAAGCTCTGGCTTCACCCGCGCAATCCAATCAAGAGTTCGCTCAAGGTGGGAATGGGTTGGGGCCCATGAATAACGAAGGCAATCGACGATCCAAACCTTAACCCCAGCAAGAAGGGCAAAAGCTTCTTCGTTTAAAAAACATAAATCAGTGGAATAGGCCAGGTCCCCAAACCTTAAACCCAAAGAAGTGATAAGATTATGGTCTTGCGGGAATGACTGCACGGCAATGTCACCAACAGTAAAGTCCGCCCTATCCTCAATAACGTTCATCTGCATTAATGATGGGTATATATCAGAAACCTGGTTGAATATATAATTATAACTGCCCAGCAGCCCATTATAGGTTTCTGTGTTGGTATAGGCTTGAATGGGGTTTTCTTTGTTATACAAAGGCTTCAGATCATCAATCCCTGCAACATGGTCGGCATGAAAGTGGGTGTATATCACTGCATCCACAGAGGATATTTTATGCCTTAAGGCCTGGGCCCTGAAATCTGGGCCCGTGTCTATCACAATTCTGGTGGCTTCGCTTTCCAGCATAATCGATGGCCGAGTGCGCTTATTTTTAGGATCATCAGAACAGCAAGTGAAGCAACTGCAGCCAATTTCTGGGGTGCCGCGCGAACTGCCACATCCTAATATAGTGCATCTCATGAGTGCTACTTTATATGGGTTACACCAGTTGAACCAAAGCCGCCTGTGCCGCGGTCGGTGTCGGAAAGCTCATCCGTAACCTGCCAGTTTGCACGGGCATATTCAGCAATCACCATCTGGGCAATCCTTGCCCCTGGGGTCACAACAAAATCTTCTGTGCCAAGGTTGATAAGGATAACGCACACCTCACCACGATAATCAGCATCAATGGTGCCAGGGGCATTGGCCACCGTCACACCATTCTTCAAAGCCAAACCCGAACGCGGCCTAACTTGCGCTTCAAAGCCATCTGGCAGGGCTATGGCAAGGCCAGTTGGCACCAGCTTTCTCTCCATAGGCTTAAGCACTATATCTTGAGTTATAGCAGCACATAAATCCATGCCAGCACTGTGGGTGGTGGCATATGCCGGCAATGGCAAATCGCCAAAATTTGGTAGTTTTTTAACTTGGATGTTGGTGCTGCTCATATAAACTCCTATTGTTTTGCTGAAGGTCCAGCCATTTTGGTTAGCTCTTTATATATTATTGGGTCGTTCCAATTGAGATGCTGTTGGGTTTTAACCACTATTTTGCCACCCGTGTCGATCACAAAAGAAGTGGGCAAAGAATGAACTCCCATATAGCTCATCAACTCTTTATTTTTATCACTATAATAGGGCAGCTCATTTATGTCATTGCTTTTCAGCAGCTCTTGCTGAAATTCTTGCGTTTTGAAATCTATCGACACAGGCAATATTTTGATATTGGTTATGTCGTTATATTTCAGGTCCTTGCTTAGCTGCTCTAATATTTGCAATTCTTCAACGCACTGCAAGCACCAACTTGCCCAGAACATCACAATCACCAGATTGCCCTTAAAGTCTTTCAGCATCACTGGCTGCTGCATTTCGTCATATATATTAACCCTGGGGATCTCCATAGGGGCAATCAGGCTGCGCACCCAAATGTCGCTCGACCGTTCTGTGGCCTGCGGCTGGGTTTCGGCTTGCGGCTGATCTTTAATAAACAGTGTTTCTGCCAAGGCGGTGTTGCAAGCAGCGACCAACAACATAAACGCCATCCACCATTTTTTCTTTGAATTGCTATTTATGGTCATAAAGTTAAATGATTTGCATTTAGGGCTATACTATTACCAATGCAGGATAAAATAAAGCACAATGTGCTGGCTTGGGTTATACGGACGAGTGGTTGCAAGCATCCAAAATACACACTGTGAAAGTTGCTGAGTGCGGCTTCACTCGCTCTGTGACCACCTTTGCCCCTCTACAAGGCCACAGAGAGACCTTACCGCTTTTAAATTAGTAATATATCTAAAGATGAAGCCACCCAACAACCGTCATCCTCGGAGCCCTGGATTTGCCATTCATTATCTATGTGGCACATCATCTTTTTTGCTGCTTGCCACTTCTTTCACCTTAGAAGCAGCAGGCTTCTTATCATCAGCTACACATTGCCATTTACCAGGATGTGGCGGCAACGGTTTATTTACCCCCTCCGTAACATGCGCATCCGGGGCATAAGGATTGACCGGATGTTTCTTAATCTCAAATGCCTGATCATGCTTTGATGCAGCCTTATTCACCCATCTGGTTGCCCCAGCCAAGGCGACCCCTGCTAATAATCCCGCCCCCGCAGCTTGCGTTACATCCACACCTGGAGGATTGCCAAGCTGGGGAAACGCAGGAGGAGGAGACGGTGGCGTTATCATCTCCATCGGCACCTGTGGTGTTGGCGGCAAGTGCGTCAACGCTTGAGGCACATACACTTCTGCAGTTGAATATCCCTCCACCGCTGGAACAGTGCTGTTAAATTGCCTGATTGATTCTGCTGCCTCATATGCCATAGTATTAATCATCCTCTGAAAATCAGGTATCGAAGACATTCTCTCTCTAGGGTCATAATCGAATATTACAAACAATCTCGCGCCATCGATCACAGGCGCAGCATGCGCTGCATCCATTGTCCACACAGCCACATCCCCTGGGCCAGCTTCTTCCGTTTCAGTAACCTGCCCCACTCTAACCCCATCAACCTTATCTTTAGTGTCTTTATATATCTCAGGCTTATCATTCGAAAACAAGGTTGGCTTGCCAACAAGGGTCATAGAAGCTCGTCTAAGATTAGAAACATCTTCAGGGAAAACTTCTTCATAATTTACACCATCAGCATGCCAAAACAACCCCTCTATTGAAGTTAAATCAGGGTCGCCTTTGTTGCTCGCGGTTCTAATATCTATAACGATATCTTGCGGATCCACATTTAAACAATACGCCATATCATTTCTCGCTCTGAGCACAAGCTTTGATATGAACTCAGCCGCCTCATCATTATTCAATTGGGCCTTCAACTGGGCTTCTGGGCTTTCATTCCCAAATAAAGGGCTAAAATTATCATCGGTTAATTCTTGGTCAGCCGGGTTTTCATACCACTTCCCATTTATTGTGCCTTCCAGCTTAAAACCCTTTATGGTTTGCTGCTCTTCTTCTGAAAGGTATGGCGTGAAGGCGTGGCGTTTCTGATCATGATCAAGGGAGGCCAAGGCCACTCAAAGATTGCGCTTTGGTTGGTTCACCGTCTCAAGGCCGTTGATCTCCATCGCGATGGATATATTACTCTTAGGATCGTTGCGCATTTATATTATCATGCTCAAATATTTGCATAACTCCTACGCTATACAAAAATAAAACAATCGTCAATGGCTATTGCTTAATCCCCACCCCAAGGCGCATCATATGGCAAGCAAGGCAATAACTGCCCACACTAAGGATCGCCAGGGAGGCTAGCGCCATATAGGGGTTTATGTTAGAATAGCCAATCATGCCGAAGCGAAAGGCGTTGACAATGTGCAATATTGGGTTGAACAGCGAAACCTTCTGCCACAGTGGCGGCAGCGATTCTATGGAATAGAAAACCCCACCTAAATAACTCAATGGGGTTAAGATGAACGACGCCACCCAGGAGGTGTCGTCAAAGCTGTTGGCAAAAAGACCATTGATAAAACCCAACGAGGCGAACAATATTGAAGTTAAGATAAACACAGCCAATGTGAACATCGGATGCACTGGGTTTATGGCGGTGAAAGACAGGGCCGCGATCATGGTGAAAATTCCCACCAGCAATCCCCTTATCACCCCGCCGCCAACATAACCCATGATGATCAACCAATGGGGCATTGGCGAAACCAGCATCTCTTCGATGCTGTGGTTAAATTTAGCCAGGAAGAATGAATGAGCCGTGTTGCTGAAAGAGTTGGCAATCACAATGTTCATGATCAAGCCTGGGATGATGTAATCCATATATGGCACACCACCGATTTCGCCAATGCGCGCGCCGATGACCGAACCAAAGATGATAAGGTATAACACCACAGAAACCACGGGCGGAATCAATGACTGCGGCCATATTCTGAAGATGCGGCTCATCTCTTTTCTGAGGATGGTGCCAAGGGCGACAATGGTCTTATGATTACTCATGATGTTTTTCCCGTAAGTTTTAGGAACAAGCTTTCCAAGCGGTTGCTTTGAAGATATAAATTAACCAGGGTTATGTTCTTCTCAGCCAAGCTCTTCACTAGCTCTGAAACAGATTTATCCGCCTCAAAATTTATCACCAGGCGATTTGCATCTTCCATCTTAATATCAAACCCCTTGATAACCGGAGGCTTGGCCAATCCTTCTTTCAATTCGGCAATATAGGAATGCTGTGTGCACAGGGCCAGAATATCCCGCATCAATCCCTGCTGAATTATGACACCATTGTTTATTATGGCGATGGTTTTGCACAGATATTCCGCCTCTTCCAGATAATGGGTGGTGAGGATTATGGTGGTTTTCTGCTCTTGATTCAGCTTTTGCAAAAAGCCCCAAATTTGGTGGCGCACCTCTATATCGACCCCGGCAGTGGGCTCGTCCAAAATCAAAACCTTTGGCTCATGCATCATGGCCCTGGCGATCATCAAGCGTCTTTTCATTCCGCCGGAAAGAAACCTGCTTTGGGTGCCGTTCTTCCCCCAGATGTCCAGTAATTTTAAATATTTCTCGGCCCTCTGCAAAGCCTCGCTGCGAGGTATGCCGTAATAACCCGCCTGATTTACCAAGATCTCAATCGGAGTTTCAAATGTGTTGAAGTTAAATTCCTGTGGGGCCAAGCCAATATGGCTTTTCGCCGCGGCCCTGTCTTGATCTATATCACAGCCAAAGATCTTCACAAGACCAGAATCTTTATTAACCAACGAACAAATTATTCCTATAGTGGTGGATTTTCCGGCGCCATTAGGGCCCAGTAAAGCGAAGAACTCCCCCTGCTTTATGTTGAGTGAAACATTATTAAGAGCTTGAACGCGCCCCTTATATAATTTATTCAGATTCGATATTTCTAATGCTAACATAATCGTCCTTGAAAAAATGAATGACCTTCCAAAGAAGGCCATCCATTATGAAGCTTGGTGCACCATTGCAATTATCGCAACAATGCATAGAAGCCTATTCCCACTTACGTCTGCGACCAAGTTTGCGGCGACGACGCTGAGATTCAGCTTCCTTTCTAACTCTAGCCTCAGAAGGCTTCTCGAAGAACCTTCCCATTTTCATAACCTTAAATACACCTTCGCGCTGCAATTTCTTTTTCAGCATCTTCAGTGCATGATCAACGTTATTAAATCTGACTAATACTTGAACCAAGTTTCTAACCCCCTTTCAAAAGGATATAGTGTTATTTACAACAGCCACAAGGCTGCGCTTAGTTCAACTATATCATTTTGCCCATAGTATAGCAAGAAATGATTGCGTACATATTTTTCAAAAAAGTTCCACGTGGAACATATTTGATGCTGCTTATCTTCCAAAGCCACCATATCGATCCGCAAGGTTACCAGCATCCTCAAGCAAACCCGCAACCCATGAAGCCCCTTTAACTCGGACAGATACATGGTCAGATGCTGCGACTGCCGTCGCCGATGAAGCATTGGGCTGCGCATGTGGAGAGGTTTCAGTAGATTGACCCATCGAATCAAATGTTATTCTATAAATAAAGGCTTGCCTAGAGCGCTCAATCATGGCCTGACGCTGCGCAGATACATGGTCAGATGCTGCGACTGCCGTCGCCGATGAAGCATTGGGCTGCGCATTTCTTTCATAATCTTGAGATCGCATGATATTTCTCCCATTAAACAACGTTATTAAAATTTACACAAAGACATCATACACTAAAAATACACTAAAGCAATGCTTTTAATGGGGAGCGTAAGCATTAATAACATAATGAACTATCTCACCCCATTCGAATATCTTCAACTATTTCTATAAGTCTATACTTCTTTTTCTATTTGTATTAAGTTCGGCATCAAGATTAATCCAAGACCTTAGGAAGCTTTCACATGCAGCTGGAAGAATTTTAACTACTGCCGACAACCAAGTAACAGGTGGCTCTTCTATACCACACTCAGATTCTAAAGATTTAGCCATTTTTTCATTACCAAGGACTTTTGCTATGGATAAAGCTGTTTCATTATTAAAATTAGTACAGCGTATATCAGCGCCTCTTTTAATTAACTCTCTCATTATCTCAATATTCCCATTTTCTGTTTCTGGACAAAAAACATACCTCAGCTCTCTCTCATGACCGTAGCCAAAGGTCACTTTGTTATCATTTCTTGCGGCTATATGTAATGGACAATCTCCGTTTTTCGGATTTACCGAATTAACTAACGCCCCATTCTCGATTAGCAACTTCACAATATTAACTTCCCTTCTCTTTATAGCTGCTTCTAAAGGCAGCAGGCCATCATCGTCCCTGATATCAAGAAGTTGAGGAGCTTGGTCTATAATTAATAATAACACCTCAGGACTATTAGTTCTTTTTACGACTAAACTTAATAATGTATCGCCTCCTTTATTTCTATGATTGATGTCAAAGCCATAATCTTTAATAAAGCTTTGTAGATTTTCACGTATTAACTGAAGTTTATTATTCTCATTCCCACCCACGATATCGAACAATATAGCAGTAGCCAGCTCTTTCTTACTTTTACTATCAATCCTCCTTTTCTTCTCCTTAATTAGTTTTATCCAGTCCTCATCCTTCATATCCGATTCATAAGATGGAAGCCTTTTAACTACCCTTTCTATCGATTCGACTCTTTGAATCTGTTTCCTCAGGCAAGCTAGATCTTCTTCCATTCTTATCTCTAGATCCAGCAAATCTTTAGTGCGTAACACTCCATCTGCCGCCTTTTTATAAATATTTGATGAGACTTTTAATCGAGGCTGTATTTTTTTTGAACGATCTGCTAACACGTCTATCAACTCTTCATTCGTCATAACACTCACTCCGTACAACATAATTAATCCACAACCATACTATACAGCAACAATACACCAAGATCAATCCTCATGATACAGAAATATAGAATTTGTTTTTAGGCACCTCCTGCCTTGATCATAATCATTAACTTTTCACAAGCGGCGTGATTATATATTGCAATGAAGGGCCAGTGATATTAGTATAGCAAGATAACGATTCAATTGGATTAGGCACTATGCTGCGTTTTAATAAGAAAATCTGCTGGGAATACACAAGCTCTATACTATATGCCCTGTGCATAGCACTTGTGTTTCGTTCATTCGCCTTTGAGGCATATAAAATTCCGTCAAGCTCGATGGAGCCCAACCTGTTGGTGGGGGATTATCTATTCATCTCGAAATATAAATATGGCTATAGCAAATATTCCATGATGCCAGGAGTGCCGGGCTTTGATGACCTCATCGAAAAATCCGTAGGGAAATTAATTGAAAAACGCATTTTATTTGCCTCGCCAGCACGCGGCGACATCATCGTCTTCAGGGGGCCTAAGAACGACAGGGTCAGTTATATCAAGCGCCTGATTGGCTTGCCGGGCGACACCATCGTGATGATTAATAACGACATGTATGTTAATGGGCAAAAGGTGGAGGAAGAAAAAAGCGGCAGCTATATCTTCACAAACGATAACCACCCTTATGTGCTGGATAGGTATGTTGAATCTTTACTCGATACACCACTTCACACCATCGTCAAACATCCATCAGCAAGCACCCCAGCCTTCACCTCCACACAGAAATTTAATGTACCTGCGGGCCATTATTTCTTCATGGGTGATAACAGAGATTTCTCACATGACAGCCGCTTTGATGACCTTGGAATGGTGCCGGTGCAAAACATCCTTGGCAAGGCAGAAATACTTTTTTGGACCAGCAAGGTTCTGCCCGATCTAATCCACCTTAAAAAAGACCCTCGTTGGTTTACTTGGTTGCACCCATGATTGGTTATGAATTCCGTAACTTAGCTTTATTGGAAGAGGCGCTAACCCACCCAAGCCTGGCAAAAGGCAAAAGCGATAAGGCTTATAACTATGAACGTATGGAATTCCTGGGGGACAGGGTTCTTGGCATGGCTATTGCTGAAATTTTATTTACCAAACACCGTGGCGTGAATGAGGGCTCTCTTGCTGTGATACAGGCAAATTTAGTTAATGGCAATTGTGTGGCTGAGGTTGCAAAAACCATTGGCTTGGGCGAGATGCTACGTATGGATTTGGGCGAAGAAACAATCGGCGGCCGCCATAATCCCAGGAATTTGGAAAACGCGATGGAGGCTTTAATTGCAGCGATATATCTGGACAGCGACTATATAACTGTTGCCGGGCTGATCGCAAAATGGTGGAAGCCATATATCGACAGAAGCGACGCCATGGATGTGCGTGATGGCAAGTCTGCACTGCAAGAATGGGCGCAAAGCCGACATCTTCCATTGCCATGCTATGAAGTTGTTGAGCAAACTGGCCCCGCCCATCAACCGATATTCGTTGTGTCTGTCAGCCTCGCTGGAATTGGGGCATCACAAGGAAGAGGCACATCTAAAAAAGCAGCGGAATTAGAAGCTGCACGCAATTTATTAAATATGGTAGAAAAGAGTGAATAGAAAAATAACAATTGCCCTGGTGGGTGAACCTAACGCGGGGAAATCAACCCTAATAAACAATATATTGGGCGAAAAAATAAGCATCGTGACGCCCAAGGTGCAAACAACTCGCAAAACCTTGCGCGGAGTTCTGCATATGGGCAATGTTGAATTGGTTTTCATTGACACTCCTGGAATTTTCAAACCCAGTAGATTGCTGGAACGCGGCATAACCAGAGCCGCCTGGAATGGCATTGAAGAGGCGGACTGCGTCTGTGTTTTATTCGATGCTCGCCAAGAATCAATCGCCGAGAATCAATTGGCGATATTGCAAGGCATCCGCAAACGCGAAAAGCCGGCGTTGGCTGTTATCAATAAGGTGGATTTAGTTAGCAAGCCAAGCTTGTTCAAACTGGCGCAGTTGTTGAATGACGAAGCACAAATAGAAGAAATATTCATGGTTTCAGCCCTTAAAAACAAGGGGATCACCGGGATGTTGGAATCTCTGGTTAAGCTTGCCCCAGAAGGTGAATGGGCCTTTGAAGAGGATGACATAACCGACACCCCGATTAAAGACATAGCAGAGGAAATCACCCGCGAGCGCCTGTTTATGCGACTTAATCGCGAGCTGCCATATTCTTTAAAGGTGGAAACCGAATCATGGAAAGAGATGCCAGATGGATCTTTAAAGATATATCAATCCATCGTGGTGCTGCGTGAATCACAAAAGAAAATAGTTATCGGCGACAATGCCGAAACCTTGAAAGCCGTCAGCCAATCATCAAGAATTGCTATCGCCAAGTTCACAGGAAGAAAGGTGCATTTATTCCTTCATGTGAAGGTGAAGCAGGATTGGATTGAAGATGATGTCAGGTTATAGCATTAAGATCGTCAAGCAAAGTTGTGCTAGGCCGCCATACCGACGAGATCTTTAATTCATCTGTCGATGATTTTTTAAAGCGCATAAATATGGAACCCAAGCCGCGCAGCTCCACCCTATCGCCACAAGCTATGATGGTGGCTAGCTCATTAAAAAAACCTCAACCACTTCTGATAGCAGCTCTTTACTGTGCTGCGGATGCTGTTCTGCCAGGGCGGCAACTATTCTTCGTTTATTCATAATGTTAATTATACATAGCTTTATGGTAAATTCAGCGACATGATAGCATAAATCAAGCGGCTGGTCTACCCCCTCACTTCAATTAATTTACAAGATAATAATTTTGATGGCCTTGTAATAGCCGATTCAATATACTATCTATTAGTTAAGAGAATAAAATATAGGAGATCATCATGGATATGGAAAAATTCACCGAACGGGCCCGTGCGGTTATACAGGCAGCCCAAACCCAAGCAGTTGCTTCTGGGCATCAGCAGTTCACCGTTGAGCATTTATTCTTAGAATTGCTGCAAGAAAAAGATGGCCTTATCAACCATCTGTTATCTTTATGCGGGGTTGAAGGCGCTGTGGTGCAGCGCGAAGTTGAGGCTCAGCTTGCCACCCTTCCTAAATTAAGTGGCGGTGGCGCAGGTCAGCTTTATCTTTCATCTGAAATAGCACAACTTTTTACCGAGGCGCAGAAAAATGCGGCCGCAGCGGGGGACAGCTTTATTCCGTTGGAACGCCTGTTTGAAGCAATAGCTAAGGTCAAAGGAAGCAAGAGCTATTCCATATTGCACGACTTTGGCATCACCACGGCCAAGGTTTCAGCTTCCATCAGCCAAATACGCAAAGGCAGAACGGCAGACAGCAGCCGCGCTGAAGATAATTTAGAGGCACTAAATAAATATGCCAAAGATATCACCGCATTGGCAGCAGCTGGGAAATTAGACCCGGTTATCGGCAGGGATGAAGAAATCCGCCGCACCATCCAAGTTTTGTCGCGCCGCACTAAGAATAATCCCGTGTTAATCGGCGAGCCAGGGGTTGGCAAAACTGCCATTGTTGAAGGATTAGCCCAACGGATGGTGGCAGGTGACGTTCCTGAAAGCCTTAAAAATCAGCGCCTATTTTCTCTGGATATGGGTGCCTTAATTGCCGGCGCCAAGTTTCGTGGCGAATTTGAAGAGCGATTAAAAGCAGTGATAAACGAAGTGACTGCTGCTGAAAGCGAAGTTATATTATTCATCGATGAATTGCACACCCTTATCGGGGCTGGGGCAGCGGGTGGGGCAATGGACGCATCCAACCTGTTAAAACCAGCATTGGCCAGGGGAGACCTTCACTGCATCGGGGCAACAACGCTGGATGAATACAGCAAGCATATCGAGAAGGATGCAGCCCTTGCCAGACGTTTTCAAACCGTTTTCATCCCCGAGCCAACGGTGGAAGACACCATCTCTATTCTGCGTGGCTTGAAGGAAAAATATGAAGTGCATCACGGCATCCGCATAACTGATAATGCCATCATAACTGCGGCCACCCTTTCTAACCGATATATATCCGACCGCTTTCTGCCGGATAAAGCTATCGATTTAATGGATGAAGCAGCCAGTCGCTTGCGCATGGAAGTGGACAGTAAACCCGAAGCCATCGATGAATTAGACCGCAAAATTATGCAGCTGAAGATTGAAGAATTCGCCCTAGAAAAGGAAGATGATTTGGTTGCCAGGGAGCGCTTAAGCAATATAAAAAATGACTTGGCAGCACTGGAATCTAAATCACTCGACCTCACCAGCAAATGGCAATCTGAAAAGATGAAGATCAATGAGGTTAAGGCGCTTAAAGAAAAGCTGGATATCACCAGGGCTAATTTGGAAGGGGCCGAACGCAGTGGCGACCTGGCAAAAGCTGGGGAGATAAGATATGGAGTTATTCCAGATCTGCAATCTAAAATCTCAACTGCAGAGGCAGAAGCCCACAAGGGCGATGGCATGCTGCGCGAGGCCGTAACTTCCCAAGATATTGCAGCTGTGGTGGCAAAGTGGACTGGCATCCCGGTGGAATCGATGCTTGAAGGCGAACGCGAGAAACTATTGCATATGGAAAAATCATTACATGAACAGGTTGTTGGTCAAGATCAAGCGGTTACTGCTATTGCAAACGCCGTGAGAAGGGCTAGATCTGGCATGGGAGACAGCGAAAAACCAATAGGATCCTTCTTATTCCTTGGCCCCACCGGGGTTGGCAAAACCGAGTTATGCAAGGCCTTAACTCGGTTCCTCTTTAACGACCCTAAGTCTATGGTGCGGATTGATATGTCTGAATATATGGAAAAACATTCCGTATCAAGGCTTATTGGTGCCCCTCCTGGATATGTGGGATATGAAGAGGGTGGAGCATTAACAGAAGCAGTTCGCCGCAGGCCATATCAAGTGGTGCTGTTTGATGAAGTGGAAAAGGCCCATCTAGAAGTGTTTAACGTGTTCCTTCAAGTTTTGGATGAAGGGCGCTTAACTGATGGGCAAGGCAGAACGATTGACTTCCGCAACACGGTTATCATCTTTACTTCTAACTTAGGATCACAATTGATCGCCGACCTGCCGATCAGCGAAAGCGTTGAAAAGGTGAGGCCGGAAGTTATGGAGGTGGTGAGAAGATCATTTAAACCGGAGTTTTTAAATCGCCTGGATGACATAATTCTGTTTGAACGTTTAAAAAGAGAGAACATGAATAAAATTGTCGATATTCAGCTGCAACGCCTGCACCATAGCCTTCTTGATAAAGGAATCACCCTATCCCTTTCTACCGAGGCCAAGGAGTGGCTGGCAGAGCGGGGCTATGATTCAGTGTATGGCGCGAGGCCCCTTAAACGGGTGATTCAGCATCATGTGCAAAATGCATTAGCACAATTGCTGCTTTCTTCAGAAATCAGCGACGGCAGCGAAGTGGAAGTTACAGTGCATAAAGATGACTTAGCCATGAAGGTGAAAAAAGTTTAACAAAAGTGGTTGCTTTTCGCATTATTATCCATATAATGCTTGGAAGTTAGCGGGCGTAGCTCAGGGGTAGAGCACAACCTTGCCAAGGTTGGGGTCGTGGGTTCGAATCCCTTCGCCCGCTCCACTCTCTTAAATAACGGGGGTATAGCTCAGTTGGTAGAGCATCTGCTTTGCAAGCAGAGGGTCATCGGTTCGAATCCGGTTACCTCCACCATTTAAGAAGTTAACTAAGTCGCCATTGCGGCCGCGGCTTGTTTTATTCTTCAAAATAAGGCCGAGTAGCAAAGTGGTAATGCAGCGGATTGCAAATCCGCTATTCGTCGGTTCGATTCCGGCCTCGGCCTCCAGTTTATTTTTACAATCAAGTAAATTTCTTTCTGCCCGCCATAATGGGGCTTTAAATAAATTGAATGGATTAATTTTCTCTTGGTTGGTTAAGGTTGATAGGGCTCAATGATGGATAGATTTCGTAATAAACTTTCTAACAGGTTCTTCAAGATAAAAATATGAAATTGATGAAATCAAGATATTACTAGCTAAAGTGACCAACATAACCATGTGTACACTTATTGAACTATTGTTTACTATTAAGTATTTACCTAGTTGCATAGAAGCAAATTGCCACATATAAAAAGAATAGCTAATCTTACCCAAGTAGATACTAAATTTATTGTTATATAGTTTACTCTTTGAATAATAAACAGTAGATATCAAAATCCCAAAGAGCGGTGTAATTATAAATGCCCCCCCCCACATATTGATATTTAGGATGCCCCAGCAGAGTACAGCACAATAATAAAGAGAAAAAAGAAATATAACTAACCCCTCTATTAAAGTACTTTTTTGAAAGCAATAAATAACAACCAATGCCAATTAAAAAATCTGGAATTCTAAAAATGGGGTTACTATAAATAGTATCTATAGCCCCTCCTAAATTACACTTAACATTAACACTTATTAACAGAGAGCCAAGAATCCCTATTACTAAGGCGGTTTTTCCATTATTATTTAAAATAATCATTAAAAATGGAAAGAGAAAATATAACAGCGCCTCCACACTAAGTGACCAAGTCCCTCCATTTAAACCAAGCTCAAACATAGAGGGGAAGTACCCTTGAATTAAAAAAATATCATTTAACATGATACGAATAAATTCATGGCATTTAAAATGATGGAAAACAATAAAAAACACACCAGTAGCAAAAATGTACACCGGATATATTCTTGCGAATCTTTTGATATAAAATGCAAATATATTTCTTCTTTTTGTAAAATCAGTATTACCGTAAACATGGGTCATAATAAATCCTGAAAGAACAAAGAAGCCAGTCATAAATGTAGCCCCATTCGCAAAGAAATTATCAATAACTTTGACATTAACCTTCCAATTCAAATGAATGTTACAATGAAATAAAAATACAACAAATGCTGTTATAAATCTAAATGATGTTAGACTATCAACCATATTCATAAAAAAATTCTAATTTCTAAATAGTACTTTAAGCCAACGATTCTTTATCTTATTTTAGAATCATCCTTTTCTATCCCCTCTTATGATACTCATTCAAAATAGAAGCAGAAATAGAATCTATCCCCTGCATTCCATTGATTTCAATCAATGAGCCATTCTTCTTATAATAATCGATAAGGGGCATGGTTTGTTCTTTATATATCGCAAGACGAACCTTAACAGCATCGGCACTGTCGTCTGGCCTTTGAATGAATTCCGTGCTGCCACAGCTGTCGCAAACACCATCTGTTTTAGTTTTTTTGCTATCATGGTGATAACTAGCACCGCATTTTTTGCAGCTAAACCTGCCGCTCACTCTTCTGATGATTTCAGCTTCGTCAACAGCCAAGTTGAAAACCATGAACTTTTCACCTTCGACTAAAGATAAGAGCTTATCCAAGGTGACGGCCTGTAAAAGATTTCTGGGAAACCCATCCAAAATAAACCCTATGGCACATTCTGGAGAATTTATTCTTGCAGCAACTAATTCTGAAACCACTTCATCGGAAACGAATTCACCGCGATCCATAATATCTTTAGCTTTTTTGCCAATTGATGATCCTTCTGAAATTGCCTTGCGCAGCATATCGCCAGTGGAAAGTTTTGGTATAGCCAAAGCTTCAGATATAATCTGGGCTTGAGTTCCTTTTCCAGCCCCTGGAGCCCCCAGGAAAATCATCTTAATCATGTTATCTGCCCTGCATACGAGCTTTCTTCAACAACCCTGCATATTGAGCAGTAAGCATATGGGTTTGGATTTGAGTAAACAGGTCTATAACCACATTCACCACAATCATCAAGCTGGTGCCACCTAGGTAAAATGGAACTGCATATTGAGAGATCATTAATTCCGGCGCCACACAAACAAATGACATATATACAATCCCTAAAACTGTCAGTCGGCTGATGATATAGTCAAAAAATTCTGCTGTATGCTTTCCTGGACGGCGCCCCAAAACTATGCCACCGTTTTTACGCAATGAATCAGCAGTCTCTTCTGAATTAAACACCACAGATGAATAGAAGAAGCTGAAAAATGCGATCAAGGATATATAGACGAATATATATAGTGGCTTGCCATGCGAAAGATATGAACCTATAAATTGACTAACCACGCCATCTTTATCAGATGAAAAAGCAAGTATGGTTGCAGGGAACGACAATATAGAATTTGCAAATATTGGCGGGATAACCCCAGCAGTGTTGAGCTTTAATGGCAGATGTGTGGAGTCGGCTTTATACACTCTGTTGCCAACTTGGCGCTTTGGATATTGCACCAACACTCTTCTTTGCGCCTTTTCCATGAACACTATTAAACCAACTAGAGCGATTGCCATCAGCATGATGAACAACATCATTAAAGTGGAAATGGCACCTGTTTTGCCAAGGTCAAAGAATGTAGCCACCGCTGAAGGCAGGCCCGAAACGATACCGCAGAAGATGATGATAGAACTGCCGTTGCCTATTCCACGATTGGTGATTTGATCGCCAAGCCACATCACAAACATTGTGCCGCCCATCAAACTTATCATAGCTGTGATTCTGAACATAACTCCTGGATTAGTCACCACACTGCCCAGTTCAGAAACAGCATGCTCAGCGCCAACGGCCAAGCCATATCCTTGGAACAAGGCCAAGAAGATTGTCAGATATTTAGTGTATTGAGAGATTTTTTTTCGCCCTGCATCTCCTTCTTTTTTTAAAGAAGCCAGCTCTTTAAATGCAACTGTTATCAACTGCATTATAATAGAAGCAGTGATATATGGCATAATGTTCAGAGAGAATATCGACATCCTCTCTAAAGCACCACCGGCAAACATATTAAAGATTCCCAACATACCAGCTGCTTGCGAAGAAGCAAATTGGAACAAGACGGCCGAGTTAATACTAGGAAGGGGAATATATGTTCCCAACCTATATACTAACAACATCATTAGGGTAAACAAAATCCTGGTGCGTAAATCTGCAGATTTTGCGAACATCGAGTTTTGCTCGTTACGAGCATTTATTCTGCCAGAAAGCATATAATCGCACCCAATAAAATTTACTATTGTATATTAACTTCACCACCAGCTTCTGTTACCGCTTTTAAAGCAGTTGCCGACACCGCATGGGCTTTAATCTTCATAGCAACAGGCTTGGCAAGTGTGCCTAGCACTTTTATTTTGGTGCTAACGTTTCTTATAATGCCCAATCTAAGCATAGAAACTTCATCTATGTTAAGAGCATCAAGCTTGCCATCAGCGATAAATTTCTCTAAAGAATATAGGTTCACAGGTTGATATTCAACTCTGTTCAAGCTAACAAATCCACGTTTAGGCAATCTTCTGTATAAAGGGTTTTGCCCTCCTTCGAATCCATTTATTGCCACACCAGATCTGGCTGTTTGACCTTTTCCGCCACGACCACAGGTTTTGCCCTTGCCAGAACCGATACCTCGGCCCACGCGCATTCTGTTCTTTTTAGATCCAATGTTATTCTTCAAAGTATTTAACATAATTTCTTCTCTCAACTGACTATTCAACAATATCTAGTAAATGCTTAACTTTATTAATCATACCGCGTACAGCTGGAGTGTCAGCCAACTCAGATTCTTTGTTTATTTTATTTAAACCAAGACCCACCAAAGTTGCGATTTGATCCTTTCCTCTGCCTGCACCACTGCGCACTTGCTTAATTTTAACAGTGCTATTTTTTACTTTTTTAGTCATGAATCATCACCTTTTTAAATACTATTCTGCTTCACTTGTTTTTGCTTGACGCTCTCTGCGCCCTACAATTTCTCCAACTTTCTTGCCACGTTTGTCGGCAATATGTCTAGGAGAATGAGTCATTTTTAAAGCTGCCAATGCTGCTTTGATCATGTTATGTGGATTAGTGGTTCCAATAGATTTTGCAACAACATCTTTAACCCCTAAAGCTTCAAAAACAGCTCGCACTGGGCCACCAGCAATAATACCAGTACCCGATGGCGCCGGACGTAAAACTATTTTGCCTGAGCAATAGTAAGCTGTTATATCATGGTGAATGGTTCTGCCATCACGCAAAGGGACTTTGAACATATTTTTACGCGCTTCTTTAGAAGCTTTTTCTTTTGCGCTCATAACTTCAGGTCCTTTACCAAGGCCGATGCCAACCATACCTTTTTTACCAGCCACAACTATTGTAGCGAAACTGAATCTACGACCACCTTTCACCACTTTCGCGCAGCGACCGACGTAAACCAGTTTTTCTGTTATTTCTTGAGCTTCAACCTTATTTTTAGCCATGCTTCTACTTTATAAATATATGTTAAAAAACTAATCCTTCAGCTCTCGCCGCATCAGCGACAGCTTTAACTCTACCATGATATAAACAATCCCCACGGTCGAAAACCACTGTTGTCACTTTCGCTGCTTTCGCTGCTTTGGCGATCAATTGCCCTACGAAAGTAGCCCCTTCAATCCCACTTTTAGCTTTCACTTCAGAGTTAAGGGTGGAAGCAGAAGCTAGAGTAACTCCATTTACGTCATCAATAATTTGAGCATACATATGGTTGTTTGATCTAAAAACGGAAAGACGAGGCTTACCACCTGCTCTACGCTTTAATGCGCTCCTAACACGCTGTTTTCTTCTATTGATACTACTCATTTTTATACCCTATTTATTTCTTTTTGCCGACTTTGCGAACTATGCGTTCGTTTTCATATTTAACACCTTTACCTTTGTAAGGCTCTGGTGGACGCAATGATCTTATTTCAGCAGCGATCTGACCAAGCAATTGCTTATCACAGCCCTTAAGTAAAATCACAGTTGGCTTCTCCATCACAACTTCTATCCCCTTAGGAATAGCATAAATGATATCATGGCTATAGCCTAAAAACAGCGTCAATCTTCCATCTGCATATGCAGCACGGTAACCAACCCCATTCATCTCTAACCTTTTTTCAAAGCCAGCAGAAACTCCATGCACCATGTTAAAGATCACGCTACGGGCCAAGCCCCACATAGCTCTTGATTCTTTAGTATCATCATTAGGAGTAACTATTATAGCTTCATCTTTAATCGACAAAGACACTCCGCGCAAGAAATTGAATGAAAGATGACCTTTAGGCCCTTTCACATCAACTTCCCCAGCATTAAGAGTTACCTTAACATCTGAACTAAACTTTACCGGCAATTTACCTATTCTAGACATGTCAAAACGCTTTTATAAAATTAAAATACAGTACAAACAACTTCGCCACCAACTTGCTGCAGGCGAGCTTCTTCATCAGAAAGCATTCCTTTAGGAGTGCTTAATACACTAATTCCTAGTCCACCAAAAACTCTAGATAATCTCTTTATAGAAGTGTAAACACGTCTACCAGGTTTAGAAACTCTCTTAAGTTCTTTTATCACTGGCTCTCCTTCAAAATACTTCAAGTCAATTTTGAGGTTATTAATTCCAGTTCTAAGTTCAAATTCTTCATAACTTTTGATGTAACCTTCACGCACCATCACATCCAAAACGCTTTTCACAGCATTCGAAGAAGGAGTAACTACGTAGCTGTGCCCAGCCTTTTGGCTGTTGCGCACACGTGTTAGAACATCAGAAATCAAATCGTTAAGCGCCATATTTATTTCTCCATATCACCAGCTAGACTTAATAACACCAGGCATTTTACCCTCATTCGCTAAAGAACGCAAGCATATCCTGGACATTTGGAATTTACGATAATAGCCGCGAGGTCTGCCTGTTAACTCACAACGATTTCTAATTCTTGATTTAGAGCCATCTCTGCGCAAAGAAGCAAGTTTGATAGATGCAGCAAAACGCTCTTCTACAGAAACCTCTTTACTCATTATAACGTCTTTCAACGCTTGACGCTTTGCAGCATCTTGGATGCTCTTACGTTTGCGTTCATCGTTTTTTTTCACCATTGCAAGCTTTGCCATATCTCTGTACCAATTAACCTATTTTTCAATTTAGTGGGAAATTAAAGAATTCCAATAACGCTTTAGCTTCCTCATTAGTTTTAGCAGAAGTAACAATAGCTATGTTCATTCCACGTATTTTATCTATTCTATCATAGTTTATCTCAGGGAAAACAATCTGCTCTTTCAAGCCCATAGAAAAGTTTCCTTTACCATCGAATTGCTTACCGCTTATTCCTCTAAAATCTTTAACCCTTGGCAAAGCAATATTTATCAGCCTGTCAATGAAGTCATACATCATAGATTTACGAAGAGTAACCATACAACCAACTGGCATACCTTCACGCAATTTAAAGCCTGCAATAGATTGCTTAGCCTTGGTAACCACTGGCTTTTGCCCGGTGATCAACATCAATTCAGAAACAACTTGATCAACCAGCTTAGAATCGGTGATTGCATCTTTCAAGCTCATGCTAACAACAACTTTCTCAAGCTTAGCAATTTTCATTGGGTTAGTATGCCCAAATTTCTCGCCTAATTGCTTCTTGCCAGTAGCATCGTATAATGTTTTTAATCTGCTTACATACGCCATATTATTCACCAACCTTTACGTTATCTATAACTTCACCAGAGCGTTTTGAATATCTAACTTTAGTTCCATTTTCTAAAAACTTATAACCCACTCTTGTTGGTTGGTCAGTTTTAGGATCAATATGCGCAACTTTAGAAGCATTCAAAGGCCTTTCAACAGGTATAACACCCCCATCAGGATTAGCTTGCGATGGTTTTAAGTATTTATGTTTAAGGTTAATACCTTTAATTAAAAGCTTATTAAGTGATGGAAAAGATTTCACAATCTCACCTCTAGCTCCTTTCTCAGAACCAGATATAACCACAACCTTATCTCCACGCTTAAATTTCATTTTAACTTGCATAATCTATAGCACCTCCGGCGCAAGAGAAATAATTTTCATAAAGTTTTTTGCTCGCAATTCCCTTGGAACTGGGCCGAACACACGAGTTCCGATAGTTTCATGTTGTTTGTTAAGTATCACTACTGCGTTACCATCAAACTTAATCACACTGCCGTCAGCTCTTTTAAATCGCTTAGTTGTTCTTACGATAACCGCGTGATGAACATCACCTTTTTTCACCTTAGCAGTCGGCAAAGCTTTCTTAATAGATACAACAATCACATCTCCTAAGCTAGCAATATAGTGGTGAGTTCCGCCCAACACTTTAATGCATTGCACTTGCGTGGCTCCGGAGTTGTCTGCAACACTCAATAACGTTCTCATCTGTACCATAACATGTCCTCTCGCTTCATCTTTTAAATATTTTTAATCCTGCTTCAGGATCCAAGCCTTAGTTTTAGATATAGGCTTAGATTCAATAAAGGTAACAGACTGTCCCTCTGCACACTGATTCAACTCATCATGCACATGATATTTTTTAGAACGCTGAATAGCTTTATGATATTTACTATGCATCACAGTATCATTAACTAAAACCGTAACCGTCTTGTCACGTTTTCCTGCCTTTACCACAACGCCTTGCATAACTTTTTTAGGCATTTTGATCTCCTTTCTTTGCAATATTTTGTTTCATCAAAGTTTTAATACGCGCAACAGTTTTGCGCAATTGCTTAAATCTAGCGGTATTAGGCATATCACCAGCGGCTTTACGAAACCTTAAATTCATCATTTCACGCTTAGTTTGCATCAAGGTTTCATGCACCTCAGACGCTGGCTTACTTTTTAAATCAACGAACTTCATTTCTATACCCCATCACCAAATCTTTTGATAAACTTAGCCTTAATCGGCAGTTTAGCCACAGCTCTTTCGAATGCTTCTTTTGCCAACTCTTCAGGCACGCCATCCAATTCAAACATAATTCTGCCAGGCTTAACTCGGCAAGCCCAGAATTCCACAGATCCTTTTCCACTACCCATCCTTACATCAGCAGGCTTAGCCGACACAGGAAGATCTGGGAAAATTCTAATCCACAACTTACCAACTCTGCGTAAGTGACGGGTTATAGCTCTTCTAGCCGCCTCAATTTGCCTAGAGGTGATTCTTTCTGGCTCCAAAGCCTTCAGGCCGAAGGCACCGAAGTTAAGCTCTGTTCCGCCTTTAGAAGCTCCGTGTATACGGCCCTTAAAAGCTTTTTTATGTTTAGTTTTTGCTGGCAACAACATTTTTTATACCAAATACTTTATTATCAGAAAGATTGTTTCTCACCTTTATAAATCCAAACTTTGAGACCTATAAGACCATATGTAGTATGCGCTTCAGCAGTTCCATAATCTATATCCGCTCTCAAAGTGTGCAAAGGAACTCTTCCTTCGCGATAGCCTTCTGTACGGGCAATTTCTGCACCACCAAGCCGACCAGACACACTAATCTTTATTCCTTTAGCCCCCATTCTCATGGCAGACTGAACAGCTCTTTTAGATGCCTTTCTAAAAGCAACCCTTTTTTCAAGCTGTTGAGCAACTGACTGAGCAACTAACACAGCATTAGCTTCAGGTCTACGCTCTTCCAATATATTAATACTGACTTCATGACCAACAATCTTGGTCAATTCAGCTTTAATTTTATCAATTCCTTCGCCCTTTTTATTTATAACCATACCAGGACGAGCAGTTTTGATAAACACTCTCATTTTTTTAGCTGCACGCTCGATCTTTACATTACTGATTCCAGCATGCTTTAGAGTTTTCATAACATAGCTACGCACTGCAAGATCTTGGTGCAAATATGTTGCGTATTCTTTGCCAGCATACCAAATAGAATCCCAGGTATTGATGATCCCTAAACGCAAACCAATCGGATTAACTTTCTGACCCATTAGAAATTCCCTCTAGATGAAACAAAGATTACTAAATTACTAAAAAGCTTCTTAACCTTAGATGGTCTACCCTTAGCGCGCGCCATAAAACGCTTCATCATCAGAGCCTTACCAACTAATATTTCAGACACATACAAACTGTCTACGTCTAAAGAATGGTTATTTTCAGCATTAGCCACGGCGGAGTTTAACACTTTTAGCACCTCTTTGGCAACACCTTTTTTACTAAATCTAAGCTGTAACATAGCTTGATCAACTGACATACCTTTTATCATGTCAGTTACCAGCGACAGTTTACTAGGACTTACCCTAATGGATTTATCTCTAGCGAAAGCTGTATTCGCTTGGTCCAGATGTGGCCTACTCAAAATTAAAGACATTTTATTCTCCTACTTCTTAGCCTTTCTATTAGCACCATGCCCAGAGAATGTTCTGGTTGGTGCATACTCTCCCAATTTACGACCAACCATTTCTTCGGTGACCACAACTGGGATGAATTTCTTACCATTATACACAAGGAAAGTGAGCCCTACGAAATGAGGTAAAACCACAGATCTTCTTGACCAGGTTTTTATCACCTTATTTTTTCCGCCTTCTAAAGCTGCATCCACTTTTTTTAACAAGTGGCCATCTACGAACGGACCTTTCCAAACAGAGCGATTGCCCATCTTATCCTCTCAAAATTTATTGATATCTACGTCTGATGATACTACCATCAGTTCTCTTATTCTTTCTAGTACGCTTACCTTTAGTTGGCTTACCCCATGGAGTCACTGGATGTCTTCCTCCAGAAGTTTTACCTTCACCACCACCATGTGGGTGATCGACTGGATTCATCGCAACCCCCCTTACACTTGGCTTAACACCAAGCTGACGGCTTTTACCAGCCTTACCAAGGCTAATGTTTTGGTTGTCTGGATTTGATACAGCGCCTATTGTGCCTCTGCAATCAGCGGCAACAACACGCACTTCACCAGATCTCAACTTTAACAACACATTACTTGTATCTTTACCAACCAACTGAATGTAACTTCCAGCTGCACGAGCCATCTGCCCACCTTTACCAGGCTTCATTTCCACGTTGTGAACCAAAGTTCCCACCGGGATATCTTTAAGAGCCAATGTGTTACCTATCTTGATATCAGACTTAGCACCTGAATGAACCTTATCACCAACAGCCATTTTTTGTGGGGCCAAGATGTAAGCAAGGGTGTCATCTTCATATTTAATCAAAGCGATGAAGGCTGTGCGGTTTGGATCATACTCTATACGCTCAACCGTAGCAAACATATCATCTTTATTTCTAAGGAAATCTATAGTTCTATATTTCTTCTTATGACCACCACTTTTTCTGTAAGAAGTCGTGCGTCCTAAGTTATTTCTACCACCAGATCTACTTTTACCTGCCACCAAGCTTTTCTCTGGATCACCCTTCCATAAAGAAGACTTATCCACTAGAATCATTTGCCTTGTACCTGGCGTTACTGGCTTATATTTTTTAAGTGCCATCTCTATTATACCCCAGAAATAAATTCAAAAGTTTTTCCCTTTTCCACAGTCACGACTGCTTTTTTATATCCACTACGCACACCTAAAACACCTTTAAAAACTTTGCTTTTAGGTTTAGAGTTAAGCACGTTAACCTTAAGAACATCGGTATTGAACAACTCTTTAAACGCTTTCTTGATTTGATCTTTAGTAGCGGTTTTTGCCACTTCAAAAGTATACTTAGAAAATTGAGTGTTTGCAGTTGCTTTTTCGGTATACAAAGGAGCCACTACAATATCATAAAGTCTATCTTTCATTATTGTAACCTCTCTTCAATTGATTTGATCGCATCAGCAGTAACAAATAATGCTTTATGATTTAAGATATCATATACATTCAAACCTTCAACTGGCAACACATCAACTTTATATAAATTAGCTGCAGCCTTGGCTGTCGCAGAAGATACGTTAGAGTCTATTATCAATACTGATTTGGCATCAAAGTTACCCAAGACCTTTAGAAGATCTTTAGTTTTGCCTGATTCAATATTAATAGAGTCTAATACAAATAATTCTGTCGCGCTTAATTTACTAGATAAAGCAACTTTCAAGCCTAGCTTGCGAACTTTTTTATTAAGTTTGAATCCATGATCACGAACATGAGGGCCAAACACTGTCGCACCACCACGGAACTGAGGAGCTTTAACCGAACCATGACGAGCTCTACCCGTACCTTTTTGTGCATATATTTTGCGAGTTGATGCAGTAATAGCATCCACTTCTTTGGTTTGGTGAGTACCAAGCCTTCTTTTTGCTAGCTGCCATGTGACAACTTCATGCAATATATCGGCACGGTATTCGCAGCCAAAAATACTGGGACTTAAACTTATTTCTCCCATACGCTCCTTAGCAACTGAATAAATATCAACTTTCATTTTCATATTCCAATTATTCTAATATAGCTGCAGGATATGCAGCGTTTACAGGTATTGCTTTCTTCACGGCGTCAGACAGATAGACTATATTTCCTTTTCTACCTGGCACAGCACCACGAACGGCTATTATACCCATATTCAAATCAATATCAACAACTTCTAGGTTTTGCATAGTAATTGTTGTATGCCCCATGTGTCCGGCCATCTTTTTGCCTTTAAAAACTTTACCAGGATCTTGACGTTGCCCAGTAGAACCAGCTGAACGATGGCTTACCGAAACACCGTGAGAAGCTTCCAATCCGCCGAAGTTATAACGTTTCATAACTCCTGCAAAGCCTTTTCCTGAAGTCACACCTTGAACGTCAATCATCTGACCAACAACAAAGTGATTAGGAGATATTTCTTTGCCTACCTCTATAAGGGCAGAAGAATCAACTCTGAATTCCTTCATATGAGCCATAACTTCAACCTTAGCCTTAGCATAAACACCAGCTACTGGCTTACTCACACGATTCTGTTTAGTTTTAGAAAAACCAAGAGTGACGGCGTTATAGCCTTCATTTTCTACAGTTTTTTGGCAAACAACTTTATTTCCAGCAACTTGTAAAAGAGTTACAGGAACAGCATCGCCCGCACTATCAAATATTTGGGTCATTCCAACTTTCTTAGCAATAAGCCCTATACGACGCAAAGTATCACTCATGTCCAGCTCCTGTTAATTTAATCTCTACTTCAACTCCTGAAGGCAAATCAAGTTTCATCATTGCATCAATAGTTTGCGGAGTAGAGTCAATCATAATTAATCTTTTATGCTCTCTAATCTCAAACTGCTCTGCAGATTTTTTATTAACGTGGGTAGAACGGTTAACGCTGAAACGTTGTATTTTACGAGGAAGAGGGATTGGCCCTCTTACCTTAGCACCGGTTCTAAACACTGTGTCAATAATATCACCAACAGCTTGGTCTAATACGCGATGATCAAACGACTTCAGTTTTAATTCAATAACTTGTTGTAAACTCATAATGATAATCCTACTCAACGATCTCAGAAACGACACCAGCACCAACGGTGCGGCCGCCTTCACGAATAGCAAATTTTAATCCTTTATCCATAGCAACTGGCGCAATCAATTGCACCGTGATTGTCATGTTGTCTCCAGGCATAACCATCTCTGTTCCTGCTGGCAACTCTATCGCTCCCGTCACATCAGTTGTTCTGAAGTAAAACTGTGGACGATAGTTGCTCAAGAACGGTGTATGTCTGCCGCCTTCTTCTTTTGTCAAAACATAAATCTCTGCTTTGAATTTTGTATGCGGTGTTATGCTTCCTGGCTTTGCTAATACTTGACCACGCTCTACGTCGTCTTTAGCTATACCCCTCATCAACACCCCTACGTTGTCTCCAGCTTCTCCTCTATCCAATTGCTTACGGAACATTTCTACTCCGGTGCAAATTGTTTTTTGGTTAGGCTTTAATCCTACGATCTCAATCTCATCACCAACGTTAACAACTCCCTGCTCTACGCGGCCAGTAACAACTGTTCCACGCCCTGATATAGAGAATACGTCCTCGATTGGCATCAAGAATGGCTTTTCTAGCGCACGGTCTGGCAATGGAATATACTCATCAACCTTCGCAATCAATTCACGAACCGCATCTTCACCCAATACTTTATTAGATCCATTAAGTGCACATAATGCTGATCCTCTAACCACTGGAATGTCATCACCCGGGAAGCCATATTGGGTTAGAAGGTCTCTGATTTCCATCTCAACTAAATCTACCAACTCAGGATCGTCAACCATGTCTACTTTATTTAAGAACACTACAAGTGCTGGAACGCCAACTTGACGCGCCAATAAAATGTGCTCTCTTGTTTGTGGCATCGGCCCATCAGCCGCACTCACCACTAAAATACCACCGTCCATCTGTGCAGCACCGGTGATCATGTTCTTAACATAATCCGCGTGCCCAGGACAGTCAACGTGTCCATAGTGACGTGTCGCACTTTCATATTCAACGTGCGCTGTGTTAATTGTTATACCACGCGCTTTTTCTTCTGGCGCAGCATCAATATCTTCATATTTCTTTGCAGTGCTCGAGAACAAACTACTAATCGCAGCTGTTAAGCTGGTCTTACCATGGTCCACGTGCCCAATTGTCCCTACGTTTACGTGGGGCTTATTTCTATTAAATTTCTCTTTTGCCATAATA
>Ga0114977_10000240_pt1 | contig 36341 bp, 37 predicted proteins | sample S_130805_MF_Meta_FD_87026 | JGI IMG/M metagenome (GOLD analysis project Ga0114977, IMG submission 87026) | Freshwater microbial communities from Lake Simoncouche, Canada to study carbon cycling - S_130805_MF_MetaG | ecosystem: Environmental > Aquatic > Freshwater > Lake | place: Lake...
AGAGCCGTCGTAGACTACGACGTTGATAGGACGGGTGTGGAAGCGTGGTAACACGTTAAGCTTACCGTTACTAATAGCTCAATTGGCTTGATTTATGCACTGAAAAAATTTTTATTGATACAAATGACAATAATTTTAAATACAAAAATCGTAATCTTAGAATAGAATTGTTAAAGACTATAAGTGCTGTGATTAAAAAAAAAATTAATAATTATTTTTCTAAAAGAAATTGCACTCTTCTTGGCGTTGGTCCAATGAGTTTAAACTGCGTAGATTCGGTTTTAAAACTTTCAAACGAATATAATGCCCCAATTATTTTGATAGCAAGCAGACGTCAGATTGACTCGGAGCAGTTTAATGGAGGTTATGTAAATAATTGGACAACCCCACAATTTGCAAATTACGTTAGAAATAAAGATAAAGGAAAAAATATCATCTTATCTAGGGATCATGGGGGGCCATGGCAAAATAATAATGAAATAGAGCAAAAAATGAGTCTAGATCAAGCTATGAGATCTGCAAAAGAATCTTTTAAATCAGACATAGATGCAGGGTTTGAAATTCTGCATATTGATCCAAGTATTGATATAAATGGACCAGTCTCAAAAAATAAATTGATGGATCGATTATTTGAGCTTTATGAGTATTGTTGGGATTATGCAAAAAAAAGTAACAAAGAAATTGCTTTCGAGGTTGGAACTGAGGAACAAAGCGGTAGCACAAATACTCCGGATGATTTAAATGAAACTTTGTACTTAATTGAAAAATTTTGTAATAAAAATAAAATACCTTTTCCAACTTTTGTCGTAATTCAAACAGGAACAAAAGTTATGGAGACAAGAAATATTGGAACATTTGACTCGCCTCTGCGAGTAGAAAATGAAATTGCAGCTGAAATTCAAGTGCCTAAAATGATTGAAATCTGTAAAAGTTTTAATGTTCTTATGAAAGAACATAATACGGATTATTTATCTGACGAGTCTTTATTATGGCATCCAAGATTAGGAATTCATGCAGCAAATGTTGCTCCTGAATTTGGGGTTGCAGAAACAGTTGCATTTTTGCAAATTTTAGAAAATAACAATCTTTTTTCATTAGCTTTAAAATTTATAGAACTATCTCATAACTCGAAAAAATGGCATAAATGGATGCTCCCAAATTCAACAGCATCTGTTCGCGAAAAAGCTATAATCTCAGGTCATTATATTTTTTCAACACCCGAGTGCATTGAGCTTAAAAAAGAAGCTTCATTAAATCTTGAAAAAAAAGGAATAGATCTTAATGCTCACCTTTGTGAACAAATTAAAAAAAGTATTTTTAGGTACATGCATAATTTTCGTTTAACAGAAATAGCATGAAATCTATTGCCACTATAATTCTCAACCGAAATTTGCCAGAAGTCACAGATAAATTATATGAGCATTTGGCAAAATATGATGGTACTGAGACAGATATATACGTTTTGGAAGCAGGATCAGATAAGGATAAACTTTCTAAATATTGCACCTGGCATGCAAATAGTGATGAAATAGTTAATCAAGGCTTACGTTATTCTAGGGGAATGAATTATGCTATTCTTCAGCTTTATAAAGAAAAAAAATGGAAACAGTATGAAGGTTTTTTTTTAATAACAAATGATACAGAGTTTTCAAATTCAAAAACACTAAAACCCCTTATAGAAGTTCTAAAAGAACATCAAAAGATAGGAATTTTATCTCCTTGCTCTTCGCGTTGGGGTGAAAAACTTTTACTTCAAAAAGAAGACACTAAATATTTTTGGTTTATTCATAATAATGCCCTCCTTCTTCGTAGAGCTTTTATTGAAAGTATTATGGAAACAGAAAAAGCAAATTATCTAAATTTTATTTTTGATGGTACTAATTTTCGTGGTTATTTTTCTGAAAGTGAGTTAATAGCAAAAGCTTATTCCAACAATTGGGCGGCCGCTATTACATCAAAAGTTTTTGCAGAAGAAAATGAAAGTTATTTACTAAAAAAAGCTGATTTAATAAAAACAGAGAGTTTTAATGAAAATTTAAAACTTTATGTTGAAGAAGGTTTAGTTTGGTTAAGACGAAAGTATGGGTTTAATAGTCGCTGGTCTATGCAGCAATATGTTAAATCTTTTTATGATAATTTTTTTAATTATAATCCAGAGTTAAAAAGATATAAAATTTAAAAAAATTATGAAAATAATTGATAAGCCATGGGGTAAAGAGGAATTGTTAGAAATTAATGATCATTATATGGTTAAAAAACTTACAATGTGGAAAGGTCACCGTTGTAGTTTACAATATCATAAACAAAAAAAAGAGACTATTTATGTTCTCAGCGGTCAACTCAAAATTTACTCTGGCCCGGTAGAAAATAAACTTACAGTAAAAATTTACGGTCCCAACGATACAATAACTCTTCTACCTGGTACTATTCACCGAATGGAAGGAGTTGAGGACTGTGTTTACCTTGAAGCAAGTACTCCACAAATAGAAGATGTGGTGAGAATTCAAGATGATTATAACCGTACAAAATTATAGTGAGTTACAGGGTTATAATTCCAACCGCCGGAATTGGTTCTCGACTTGAAAAATTAACTAAATATCTTAACAAGTCTTTAGTAAGTGTTGCAAATAGACCAATTTTATCTCACTTAATTGATCAATTTCCTAAAACTTGTGATTTTGTAATACCCCTTGGATACAAAGGCGATCTAGTAAAAGATTTTTTAGAGTTGAGTTACCCGAATCGTACTTTTCAATTTGTAAATGTAAAACCATATGAGGGAAAAGGATCTGGCCTAGGCTATACTCTTTTATGTTGTAAAAAATATTTACAAGAACCTTTCGTATTTATTTCATGCGACACACTTGTTAAAGAGCCAATACCCAAACCTAAATTTAATTGGATGGGTTATGCAATTAAAAAAAAAATATTTTCCTACCGTACATTACAAATTAAAGAAAATAAAATTACTCAAATTAATGAAAAGAACATTAGTTCATTAGAAAAACAAAGTCCTTATATAGGACTTGCGGGAATATATGATCACAAAATCTTTTGGAATGAAATCGAAAAAGGTCGACAAATTGCTATTCAACAAGGAGAAGTTTTTGGTTTAAGAAAAATTTTAAAAAGAGGAACAGTTCAATCATTAAAGTTTACCTGGTTTGACACTGGAACCCCAGAAGGTTTAGCAAAGACAAGAAAATTATATAATAATTTAAATGGGATTAATATACTTGAAAAAGAAAATGAAGCTATTTGGTTTATAAGAAATAAAGTAATTAAATTTTCTACTGACTCGCAGTTTATAAAAAATCGCTTTATGCGAGCTAAAAAGTTAAAAAAATTTATTCCTAAAATTTTATATTTAAAAAGAAATATGTATTCATATAATAAATTTGACGGAAAAGTTTTATCCAAAATTATAACATTACCATTATTTAATAATTTATTAGAGACTTGCAAAGTTTTTTGGAAAAAAAGAGATTTAACTATTAAAGAAAAAGTAATTTTTAATAAAAATTGTCATAAATTTTATCATAACAAAACACTAGAGCGCATAAATTTATTTTATAAAAAATTTAATAAAAAAGATGGAATTGAAAGTATTAACGGTGAAGCAATGCCTCCTTTGTCAAATTTATTAAATTATATTGATTGGAAAGATTTATCAAATGGATTGCCTGGTCGATTTCATGGTGATTTTCACTTTGAAAATATTTTATATTGTTCAAAAAAAAGAATCTTTAAATTTTTAGATTGGCGCCAGGACTTTGCAGGTGATTTGGAGGTTGGTGATATTTATTATGATTTAGCAAAACTTTTACATGGGCTAATTGTCTCTCATGAAGAAATTGTAAAAAAATTTTTCTCTGTGGAATGGGAGAATAATAGAATACTATTTAAATTAAATCGCAGACTAATTTTAGAAAAGTGTGAAATCAGATTTAATCAATGGTGTATAAAAAATAATTTTTCATTAAAAAAAATTAGAATTTTAACAGGGTTAATTTATTTAAATATAGCTGCTTTGCATCTTTATCCTTACTCATTTTTATTATATGCGCTTGGTAAAAGCATGTTAAAAAAAGAACTAATTCAAAAAGTATGAATTTAATTTTTAGAAATAGTGATGTTGTATTAAATCAAAAAGATCTAATAAGCCTTTATAGCTTTAAAAAGTTTCCAGTTTTTATGGGTTGCACTAATCAAGAAAAAAAACTTGATCTTCTAGCTGATATGAATTGGAGTATTTCCAAAGAATCTGGAGCAATTCAATTAAATCCATTATTGCCTTTGGAAGTTATTTATAAAGAACAACATGGTTCAGGCTGTGTTGGCGATTTATGGAATCAACATCATTTGGCTTTTGCAAAATTTGTTCATTCTTTTAATTTTAAAACAGTTTTAGAAATTGGCGGGCTACACGGAATTTTGAGTAAGTTATATCAGAATTTTGACGTAACAATTGATTGGACGATTATCGAACCAAACCCAATTCCTGTGAACGGAGTCACCGCCCATTTTATTAAGGGATATTTTGATGATCAGTTTAAATTTGATAAGCAAGTAGATGCAATTCTACATTCTCATGTATTTGAGCACATATATGATCCTCATATATTTTTAAATCATATTAGTAATTTTCTTTCAGAGGGAAAGTACATGTTATTTTCGCTACCTAATTTAGAAGAAATGATTAAAAGAAAATATACAAATGCTATAAATTTTGAACATACTATATTTTTAACCCAATCTTATATTGAGTACTTACTTTCAAAATATCATTTTCGAGTTATCAAAAAAGAATATTTTAAGGAAGATCACAGTATTTTTTATGCATGTATTCGTGATTCTAAAGTTCAATCTTCTGATCTTCCCAAAGGATTGTTTGAGTATAACAAAAAACTTTTTCTTGAATATGTAAATTATCACCATCAATTAATTGATGAATTAAATTCTAAGATTAAGACATTGCGAAAAAATCAAAAATTATATCTTTTCGGGGCGCATGTTTTTTCACAATATTTAATTAGTTATGGACTAAATGTTAAACGTATAGACTGCATAATAGACAATGACTTTAACAAACAAGGTAAAAGACTATATGGAACTGACTTCAAAGTATTTTCTCCAAAAATATTAAGTAACGATAATGATCCAGTAGTCATTCTCAAAGCTGGTGTTTATAATCAGGAAGTTAAAAAAGATATTCTTGAAAATATAAACTCCAATACTTTTTTTTTGTGAAAAAATCTAAAATTGCATTTCTTGATAGAGACGGAGTTATTAACTCTAGCAAACTTAATAATGGCTACGTTGGCTCATTAAAGCACTTTAGATGGGTACCAGGTGCAGTTAAAGCTATAAAATATTTAAATAAAGAGAATTATAAAGTAGTTGTCGTTACTAACCAGTCAGGAGTTGCTCGAGGTTTTTTTAAAATTAAGGATGTTATAAAAATACATTCGTACATCCAAAAAAAACTCAAAGAAAATGAAGCTAAAATTGACGCATTTTATTATTGTCCATTTCATAAAGATGGAATTGTAAAAAAATATAAAAAAAGTAGTTTGTTAAGAAAGCCTAATATCGGCATGTTTAGCTTAGTGCAAAAGAAATGGAATATAGATAAAAAAAACTCATTCATGATTGGAGATCAAAAAACAGATATTGAATTTGCTAAAAGGGCAAAAATTAAAGGATATTTTTTTAATCAAAAAAATCTATATAAATTTATTAATGACACTATATTCAACAAAAAATTTTTATAATTTAAAATAGAGTTCGTCATTAGTTACTTTTGTTAATTATTTTTATGTCAAAATATAATCTAGATATTTTTGCAAATTTTCTTATCGACAACGATGAGAGATTTCAGAGAATGAAAGATTCTTTTTTTTCATTTAATAAAGCTGACATTAATTCCTGGGTTATTAACGTTAGAGGAAAATTAAGCAAAAAAACTATTTCTTTTTTTAAAAGAAATATACATAAGAATCTTTTTATTTTTAGTTTTGATTCAAATAATTGGTTTAACGACACAAGAAAAATATTAAACTTTTTAAATGCAAAATATATTTTTGTTTGGGTGGAAGATCATATCTGTCTTAGGTCTAAAAAAGATTTTAATGATATTATTAGAGAAATAACAAAATATAAAATAGATTATCTTCAATACACATTTTTTTTTAAAGGATTAAATCAATTAAGTTTAGAAAATATAAAATATAAAAAAAAAAATAATATTATTTATTTATATTATAATAAAGAAATACATAAAAAAAGATTAAAATGGTTTTATGATAAAAAGATTCCAAATATTCCTTATATTATTTCTCAACCCTCAATTATGAAAATAGAATTATTTAAAAAAATTATAAATCATAATTCTTTAACTCTTTTTAAAAAAAATGTGCCTTTTCGTTTTGAAAAAAACTCTAGAGATTTAAAGTGGTTACCATATAAGTTTGGAATCGTTAAATCAGAATTTTTTGCATCAATTGATGACGATAATCATTTTGAAAAAAGTTGTTTGATTTCAAGAGGCATGTATCAAGACAGACTGTCAATTTCAGAAAAAAATGAAATTTCACGAAATAGAATATCTAGCTCGAACAGATATAATTTATTAGGTCAAATTTATTATTCTAAATATTTAATAAAAGTTAAGAAATTTATTAAATTATTTATTTAACTTCGATTTAAGTGTGCAGGTAACAATCTATCTCAAAACTAGTTTTTATCTGGTCATCGTAGACTATGTTGTTGACAGCGCAGGAGTGGAAGTAAGATAATGCGTATCTATAATGTCATTAATATTTAATTTCCATGATTTATATTCTTAAAATTTTTTTAGCTCAAAATTTAAATTTAAAGTTAAATATAAAAGTATTTTTAAATTCTTAAGCTTTGTTATAAATAAATAGTCTTTTTAAAGTTTATAAAAAAATGAAAAAAATAATATTAGTTACAGGTTCTGCCGGTTTTATAGGTTTTCACATAAGTCATTTGCTTTTAAAAAATAATTATAGAGTTATTGGCTTAGATAATTTAAATAATTATTATTCAATTTTCCTAAAAAAAAGTCGTAATAAAATATTAAAAAAATTTAAAAATTATACTTTTATAAAAGCTGATATTTGCAAAAAAGATGCAATAATTAAAATTTGTAAGAAATTTAAGATTAATTACATTCTGCATTTAGCTGCACAAGCTGGAGTTAGATATTCTATCAAAAATCCAGAAACTTATATTAAAAATAATCTTCTGGGTTTTTTTAATGTTATTGATGCAGCTCGATTATGCAAAATTAAACATTTTGTTTACGCAAGTAGCTCAAGTGTTTATGGGCTTAATAAAAAAAAATCTTTTAAAGAAAAAGATACAACAGATCACCCTATTAGTTTGTACGGTGCTACAAAAAAATCAAATGAAATTATAGCACATTCATATAGTTACATTTATGGCCTGCCAGTTACCGGTTTAAGATTTTTCACAGTTTACGGTCCTTTTGGAAGGCCTGATATGTCTTTATTTCTATTTGTTAAAAAAATTATTGAAGGAAAAGAAATAGACATTTTTAATTACGGTAAAATGAAAAGATCTTTTAGTTACGTAGATGATGTATCAAAAGCAGTATTTAAAATTTTATTCAAAATCCCAAGATATAAGAATATAAAAAAATTAACATCAGATGTTAGCTCGGCTCCTTTCCAAATTTATAATGTAGGCAACCCTAAAGCTATCAAGTTGTTAGATTATGTACGTATAATTGAGAAGAAACTTAAAAAAAAATCTATTAAAAAATTTTCAAGGCTTCAGTTGGGAGATGTTGTTTCAACAAAAGCTAATATAGATAAAATAAAAAAAAATATAAATTTTAAGATTAGCAATAATGTAAGTTATGGAATAACAAGTTTTATTACATGGTATAAAAAATATTTTAAAATTTAGATAAAAATTCAATAAAAAAGAGATAAGTAATTATTAGATCTGTTAGCAGAGAAATACACAGCAAAACTAGGTCTTCATTTAGATTCGTTTAGGGTCGCGATAAAACGTGTGTAGTTATGTTGTATAGCATTAAGCTTACCCTTACTAATAGCATAATTGGCTTGATTTATGTACTTTAAATTTTTTAGATAAAAATTAGAATGTTTAAATTTTTGATAAGTTTATTTATATATATCAATTTTAATTTTTAATTTATTATAAAATGATAATTGAAAAAATTAAGAAAAAAGATTCATTAGATGTTTGGTTATGGAGAAATGACCCAATATCAATTTTTTATTCCAAAAATAAAAAAAAAATTACTTTAGAAGCTCATAACAAATGGTTTCATAAAAGTTTAAAAGACAAGAAAATAAAATCTTATATAGGTTATTTAGTTGGGAAAAATGAAAAAAAAAAAGTAGGCGTTGTTAGATTTAATATTAAAAATAAGTATGCTTTAGTTTCTATAAATTTAAATCCAATTATGCGAGGCAAAGGCCTGTCTTATGTTTTGCTAGCTGCTGGAGTGAAGAAAATTTTAAAATTTAAAAAAAAAAAATTAATTGCTCAAATAAAGAATAATAATTTACCCAGTATAAAATGTTTTTTAAAAAATGGATTTTATTTTTTAAAATCAAAAAAACAGTATAACTTTTATCAAAGATCTTTAGGTTAGTTTTTTAACAAGTTTTCCTATTCTTTTGTCATCTGAATATATTTGGGACATAACTTTTGCTGTTGCTTTAGGATTGTTTTTAAAAGCTATGCGAAGAATATTCATCCAATTAACATTATTTTTTTTTCTTATATTTTCGATTTGAGAAATAACTTTTAGGTAATTTTTACTTTTATTATCTTTTTTCATATACTTTTTGTTATTAATATTTTATTTTAAGCAGATATTAGAAAGTATAACTTGATATCTAAAAATCCATTAAAAAAAATACCTTTCTTTGTTGCGGAAATATCCGCAAATCATAATGGTTCATTACTTCACGCTAAAAAACTAATTAAAATAGCAAAAAAATATGGGGCGGATGCTGTAAAACTGCAAACTTATACACCCGACACGATGACAATAAAGAGCAATAAACCAGATTTTAAAATTAAAGGTGGATTATGGAATGGAAAAACATTATGGGATTTGTATGCAAAAGCGCAAACACCCTTCCAGTGGCATAAAGAATTATTTAATTATGCCAGAAAATTAAAAATTATTTGCTTTAGTACGCCGTTCGATGAAACAGCTGTTGATCTTTTAGAAAGTCTTAATTGTCCATTTTATAAAATCGCTTCATTTGAAATGAATCATATTCCTTTAATTAAAAAAATATCTCAGACTAAAAAACCAATTATTATTTCAACTGGAATGGCGAATCTTAAGGAAATAGATGCAGCCTATAAAACAGCGAAAAAAAACGGTGCAAAGGAAATAATTCTTTTATATTGCGTTAGCAATTATCCTTCAAAGATTTCAGATTTTAATTTTAATAATATTAAGATTTTAAAAGAAAGGTATAATTGTAAAGTTGGTTTCTCCGATCACTCAATAGATAATAAAGTTGTTGCCGTTGCGATCGCAGCTGGAGCAGAAGTGATTGAAAAACATATAGCTTTAGGAGGTCAAAAAAAAGGTTTTGATCTTACGTTTTCTTTAAGGGGGAAAGAGATCAAAGATTATGCTCAAGTTATTAAAGATACATCTTTAATGATGGGAAAAAAATATTTTTTTAGAAATAAAAGTGAAAATCACAGTTTGCAATTTAGAAGGTCAATTTATGCAGTTTCTGATATTAAAAAAGGAGAAAAATTTACTAAAAAGAATATAAGAGTTATTAGACCGGGTTTTGGAATTCAGCCACTTTATTTTGAAAAATTGATAAATAAAAGATCTCCTTTTAATATAAAACGTGAAATGCCCCTAAACAAATTATTATTAAAAAAAAAAAGAATTTTTATATGAAAATAATTCCTTACGGACGTCAATATACAGATAGTAATGATATTAGGATTGTTTCTAAAGCTATAAAAGAAGATTTAATTACAACAGGGCGTTATGTAAAAAAATTTGAGAATAAAATTTCAAATTTTCTAAAAGTAAAATATGTGGCATCTTGTAATAGCGGAACCTCGGCTCTTCATTTAGCTTTAATGGCCATAGATCTTAAAAAAGATGATGTAATAATCATGCCAGCTGTCAATTTTATAGCAGTTTATAATATGGCAAGATTGATGAGTGCCAAAATATTTTTAGCAGATGTCGACCCTTTAACAGGACAGATGACCCCAAAAACATTACTAAAATGTATTAAGAATAATAAATTAAAAAAAATTAAAGTAATAGTGACAATGTATTTAGGGGGTTATCCTCAGAATGTTATTGAATTTTATAATATCAAAAAAAAATTTAACTGTTTTCTAATAGAAGATGCATGCCATGCTTTTGGAGCTAAATATTTATTTAGTAAAAAATTTTTATTTATCGGTTCCTGTAAACATTCTGATATTTCTACATTTTCTTTGCATCCAGTTAAGACAATTACTTCAGGAGAAGGAGGACTGGTAACAACTAATAATAAAGTCTTTTATAATAAAATTGTTTGTTTAAGATCTCATGGTATTAATAAAGATAAAAATTATCATTGGAAATATAATTTAAATAGAATTGGATTTAATTATAGACTTAGTGACATCAATTGCGCGCTTGGCCTAGGACAATTAAAAAAAATAAATAAATTTTTAAATTATAGAAAAAAAATATTTAAAATTTATAAAGCAGAATTAAAAAAAAATATCAGCGCGGCTATTATTCCTTCTTATTTAATAAACAAGCCATCCTTCCATTTATTTTTGATATCAATAAATTTTAAAAAAATAAAATCTACCAAAAATAAACTTTTAAAATTTTTAAGAAAAAACAATATATTCTGCCAGTATCACTATATTCCGATTTATAAATTTAAGTTATTTAATAAAAAAATAAATTTAAAATATTATAAAGGGACAGAGTTTTATTACAAAAATACTGTAAGTTTACCTATTTTTTATAATTTAAATATTAGTTTGCAAAAAAAAATAATCAAAAGAATTAAATTTTTTTTAAATAAATAATTTCATGCAATTAGTTACGGGTTTCGCCTAGTTTGAAATAAATTATAGTTTATTTAATAATAAAAAAATAAATCGTAAAGAATTTAAAAAAATAGAAAAGTTAGTTCTGTGATTAAAAATAAATTTAATTGATATGGCAACAAGTTACGGTAATAGTGAAAATATAATTGGAAAAAGTAAATTAAAAAAATTAGATACAATTAAAAAAAAATATTAATATTAGAAATTGGGTATCAAAAGAAATATTAAGATTATTAATAATAAATTTGATTTAAAATTTAATAACTTTGACTTCTACTTTCTTCATAATTACGTTTTTGATGTTAAAAATTAAAGCGAAATTATAGCCAATACTGAATAGTAGGGAGTATTTTCCATCTATTATAAATAAGGAAAATAACTGCTGATTTCAGTTTCACTATAAAAAGTAAAGTAGCAGGTCAACTTATATTAAAAAAATATTAGGTACAAATTTTGACATTAAATTAATATATAAGTCAAAATTAAAACAAATTATCTATAAAAATTTAAATTAAAATTTTATTATAATCCTGCCAAAATGATTAGAAGAGCTAAATGTATTTAAAGCTTTAATTGAATTTTTAAAATTATATTCTTGGTATAAAAGTTTTATTTTTTTATCATTTATAATAGTTGAAATATTCTTCCAAATTTTTCTTCTTAGCTTTTCAGATGTTGACTCTGCATTAATCCCAATAATTTTTGCTCCTCTCAAAATTAATGGCATTATATTAATTTTTGAGATTTCGCTTGAGGCATTACCAACGGAGATTATTGCCCCATTGTTGATCAATTGTTTTAAGCCTAAAGAAATAACTTCGCCCCCAATATTATCTATAATTGCGCTAAATTTAATTTTTAACAATGGCATATTGGGTGCGTTATAAAATTTTTTTGGATCAACTATTTCAGAACTACCTAATTTTTTTAATATATTATATTTTTTAATATTTCTTGTCATACAAGAGACTTTGTACCCAAATTTACCTAAAATATAGACAGATAATATACCAACGCCCCCCGAAGCTCCAGTGACCAAAATTGGATAATTTTTATTTAATTTATTTTTAATAATGGAATTAACTGCTAACATTGCAGCTAATCCAGCTGTTCCAAAAATAATTGTATTTTTAAGATTCATTTTATTAGGGATTTTTTCAATCCAACTATCAGGCGCAACAATGAATTCTGCCATCGAACCAAATGTTTTCACCCCTATTGGTCTGCCAACAATCATTACTCTTTCATTTATGCTAAATTTTTTTGAGTTTGAATGAACAATGTTTCCGGAACAATCGATCCCAGGTACATGAGGATATTTTTTTGCTAAACCACTATTACCCTTAAACATTAAAACATCTTTGTAATTTAAAGATGCGTAAGCGACTTTTACAACAACCTCATTATTATTTATAGTATTAGCGCTTATATTTTTAATTTTGAGTTTATATTTATTTTTATTTTTTATTATTAACAGAGCTTTAAAAATTTTAGGAAAGAGTATTTTTTGTACACTTTTAATTTTATTTGACATTTAATTTAAAAATTTTGGGATTAATAAATTTGAAAATACCATTGCTTATTTTTTTTTTATTAAAAAAAATTTCCCCTCTGCTTTCTATAATGCCGCTTTTTTCTTTAATTATCTTGATAACAACCTTCATAACGCCCGTAGATCTTATTTTAGAAATAAAATTTGACTCACATTTAGTGATTAAATATTTTTCGACTGGACTATTTTTTAAAAAAAGAACGGCTATTGTAGTCTGCAGCATTGCTTCTATTTGTAAGGTTCCTGGCATCATAGGGTCATTATTAAAAAAATGACATTTATAGAACCATTCATTTTTTTTTACTTTTTTCACACCAATACCTTCTTTGAAAATTACGATGTTTGTAACTTTATCAATCATTAAAAATGGATCAGAAATTTTAAGAATATTTTTTAATACAGGTTTATACAACGTATTTTTTTTCATAATTTATTTGCCTACAATTCTAGATAGCGCTGCTATAAGGTCATAACCATCCCATTCTATATCCATGTCTAACGATCTTCCTATAGGGACGATTCTATCCACTCCTAAAACTCCGTACTTAAAAACTAAGTCGTAAATTTTTTTTTTATCTATCCCATAGAAACTAATAGTTTGAAGTTTTTTGGATATAATCTTATTCAGCTCATCCAGTTTATTTATATCAATCTCAACAAAAGTTCCAAAATGAGGATGAATTTTTTCTATTTTCTTAGAAATTTTTTTTAATTTAATCCTAACTAAGTTGAAATTTTTATGTTCAGATATAAAATTAATTTCAGATTTAATTGCCGCTAATGATAAGGATGCAATTTTGTTATTTGCAACAGCTAAATCAATATTATATTTTTTATCAGCTATTTCAGATAAAGTATTAAAAAATTTATCTTTAATTTTTTTTTTATCTTTTCCAATCCAAATCAATGCTTGTGGAGATGAACAGCCTTTTTGATCCATTGTATAGCTGTCATTATAAAATCTATTAACAATATTTTTTAAATTATTATCAGAAAGTTTTACTAATTTATTGGCATCAATAATTGATATTGAATATCTATTTGCAAATTTTAAATCGATGCAGCGAGGAGAGGTGGCATATTTTTGAAATTGATTTATTGTTTCATCGCCACCCCAAATTAATCTTATATCGGCCCTTTTTGATAGTTCAGATGAAATTTCATCAGATCTTTCATATTTAATTAAACAAATTCTTTTACGTAATTCTAGATATTTTTTTTTTTTTAAAATTTTATAAAAAATTTTACATAGAATATTTATTTGAATAAAATTTTTACTAGGTAATCTGACTACATTGTTGTTTCCTGACAGCAAACCAAAAACTAAAGAATAAGCGAAATTTGTAGGTATGTTTGAAGGAGCGACGTGATAAGCAACACCTCGCCCAATCATTCTATCTTTATTTTTATAGTCTTTGGATATTTTTATTAAATTTTTTTTTCTAATAAAAAATGCAAATGTTATAATATCTGTATATTTAGAATACTTTTTATTATTAAAAATTTCTTGAGATACTTCATCAAGAAAATTAATTGTCTTAATTTCAAAAATTTTATATATTTTATTGGTGAAAGTTAATTTACCAAGAACTACTTTTATATTATTCATAAACATCGCTACATCCTCTGTTTTCTGTTCCAGGAACTCGTCCTGCAACTAAAAAATATTTCCCTTTTCTACCGCATTTGCAGTCATCCACACCTATTATTAAGCCTAGATCTTCTGTTAACACATTGTGTCCCGGATAACTTAATGGCAAAAGTGACAGAATTTGAATAAGTCCTGTCTTATGATTAGAAGTTAAGTTTAAATTATGATCCCTTATGTATATTTCTGAAAAAATAGATGTATGAAAAAATCCATATTCACACTCTAAAAAAACAGAACCTGTTTGTTCAACCATTCCATAATAGTTGTGAATTTTTTTTATTCCTAATGTATTCAATATGTTTTTATTAAAGAAATCTCTATTAACTGATCGATCTTGTAATTTTTTCCAGCCGCCACCATGAATTAAAATTCCATTATTTTTTGAAAAATTAATTTTTTTTTTTTTTAATTGCTGAATTAATTGGAACCATATTTGGCTTGTAAATCCAAATATAGCAAATTCTTCATTTGGGCTTTTATTTAAAAAATTATAGAGTTCTGTTAATTTTAATTTACCTTTATCATCAAAGATATAATTTGATTTTTTAGATAATTGTGAAAATCCCCTTATAGCGGCCTTTTTTGCTGATAACGAATTTAATCGTGAAAAAGTTGTGGGGCTATCTGCAAAAAAAAAAGTTATTTTTTTTTTAATAATATCAGAAAAAATTTTTAATAGAGCTGTAGACTGCAATAAAGAAGTTTTTCTATCAATATTAATTTTAGAAGTAATTTGATTTGAGGTGCCTGAGGATTCTAAAGTCCTTGATAGTTGATAAGTTTCAACAGACTTTAAGTTAAATTCCTTGAAGTTTTTAACATGAACAAAGGGAAGTTCATATGTTTTCGTGCAGTAGTTTATATTTTTAAATATCCTGTCTGATATTTTTTTATATTCTTCACATTTTTTATAATGATGTTTGCAAAGCTTAATTTGATTATTCAAATACCATTTTTCTTTATCTTTTTGCATTAGACCAAAGGGTTTTAAAGAAAAGATTTTTTTATAATTTAACATAAGAATTTCATCTATAAATTTTGATAATCAATCTTACCATTTGATTTGCGCGGAAATCTTTTTAATAAAATAAGTTTAAAATCAATATTATTTTGTTTTGTAATATTAGTAATATTTTTTATTATGTTATTTTTTTTTTGATTATTTACATAATAAATATAAAGCTCGTCGTTTTTATTTTTGCAAGCAATTGATATTCCTTTTTTTTGCATTCTTTCTTCTATTTCATCCAAGCTAAATCTACTGCCAAAAATTTTTATAAACTTACTTTTTCTACCTGCGAGATAGAAAAACCCATCCTTGTCGACAAAAGCTAGGTCGCCAGTTTTTAACAGGCCTTTATTAGCGTCTGGTTTCTTTAAATCACGAATATTTTTTGCATAACCCATAAAAACATTTTTACCTTTAAAAACTAATTCGCCAATCTCACTTGTTTTATCTACTTTTTTTCCATTAGAATTTTCTATCCACATTTTACATTTTGGAATTGGTTTCCCTATACTTCCTAATTTTATAAAATTATATTTAGGTTCTAAATATGATATTCTAGGGGAAGCTTCTGTTTGTCCATACATTGTAATAAATTTAGCATTTTTTATTTTTAAAAAATCCAGAATTAATTTTTGATTTTCAATATTCATCTTTCCTCCTGCTTGCGTAAATAAATTTAAGTTATTATTGTAAATATTTTTTAAACCTAGTTTTATTAAAATATCGTAATGATAAGGTACGCCATTAAAAGAGCTTATTTTATTTATTTTAAGATCATTCCAAAACTGTTTTTGAAGCATAGATTCATTTGTTACAAAAATTGAAGCGCCAATTTGAATATGAGTATTAATAATTGAAAGCATATAGCTATAATTAAATGGCATATTTGTAATTGCTTTTTCTTTAGAAGTGATTTTTAAATATTTTATTATTGAATTAGTATTTTCTGTAATATTTTCTTTAGATATTTTTACAAATTTAACACTTCCCATTGAACCAGAGGTTGGCATTAACAAACATAATTTATTATTTATTTTCGGAAAAAGATTAAATTTTGTTCTATAAATTGAGTAATCTAATAGCTTATAATAAAATTCATTTTTAAAAAATTTATTTTTTTTTATCCATTCAGTAGGTCCGACTATAAATGATGGTTCGTAAACTCTAATAAGACTCTTGACCTCTGCTGGATCAGTTTTGATATCTATTAACATTATTACACAATGATTTTTTATAGAAAATATATAGTAAATTATTGGTGCAATAGAATTTTCACATAACAAAATCGCAAAAGATTTACTTGGAATTTTTTTTTTTAGAATATTAACTAGGTATTCAATATTGTTATAAGTTAAGACACCTGTTTCTTTACTAATTAGAGCAGTTTTTTCACCGTATTTTTCTATACCTTGAAAAAGCATTTTTGAAGAGTTATTTATTTTTTAAAAATTTTATAATTTTTTCTGCAATTTTTTCTCCATTCAAACCATGATAATTTATTAAATAATCATAAGTTCCTGTTGGACCAAAAAGATCTGGAAGACCGATTGTCAATAAATGACACTTTATAGAATGTTGTGCTATTTTTTCGGAAATAATACTACCTAGCCCCCCAATGACTGAATGTTCTTCTATAGTAATAATTTTACTAAATTTTTTTAATAAATTAATAATTTTTTCGTTTATGGGTTTTAACGTGTGAATATTTATTATTTCGCAATTAATATTTTCTTTATCTAGAATTTTAGAGGCTTTTAATGACTGAGAGACCATAGAACCGGTTGATAATATTAATAAATCTTTACCCTTTTTTAACGTAATAAATTTTTTAAATTCATAATTATAATCCTTTTCATATACTAGAGCTGAATTAGGTATCCCTGTTAATCTTATATAACTTGGACCCAAGCTATTAAAAGCATAGTCGTATAATATTTTTCCTAGTTCTCCACAATCAGCTGGGCTTGATATATTTATATTAGGGATTGCTCGCATAATAGATATATCCTCTAATCCAAAATGACTATTGCCTAAATAGCCCATAGAAACACCACTTCCCAGAGCCACCATATTCACTGGAAGATTCATGTAACCAAGATTCATTCGTACCTGTTCACTAGCTCTCATTGATAAAAAAGGAGCAAAGGATGTCACAAAAACTTTATATCCTTCTTTTGCAAGTCCAGCTGCAATTCCGATTAAGTTTTGTTCGCTAATTCCGACCGATAAATATTTTTCTGGAAATTGATTTTTGAATCTATCAAGACCTGAAGATCGACCTAAGTCTGCAGACAGAACTATTAATTTTCTATTAGTTTTGGCAATTTCTAACATAAATTGACCAAACATTGCTCTAGGCCCCATACGAGACCATTGCCTAGGATCAGTTATTTTGAATTTATTACCTTTTGTCATAGAGATTTTATTGCTTCCTCAAATAAGTTTTTTGTTAATCTTCCATGATGCCAGTCATTGTTATTTTCCATAAAATTCACGCCTTTGCCTTTAGTTGTTTTTGCAATAATTGCTGTAGGGATATTTTTTTTTTTAATTTTAAACACATTCAATAATTCAGTCATATTATGGCCATCGCATAAAATAGTATTCCAGCCAAAACCTTCCCATTTATTCTTTAAATTTTCATAATTCATTTTTTTTCCTATAACCCCGTCATTTTGATGACCGTTGCAATCAACAATAACTATTAAATTTCCTAATTCGAATTCTGTTGCAGAAATTGCAGCTTCCCAAATTGAACCTTCGTAACACTCTCCATCTCCCACCAGAACATAAACAAATTCCTTTCTTGATTGTTTTTTATAAGCTAAAGAGATTCCTATTCCAAAAGATAAGCCTTGACCAAGACTACCATTAGAAGACTCTATTCCATATCGGGCATTTTCTATTGGATGAGCAATAAATTCACTTCCATTTGTTTGGAAAGTCATTAATTTTTTTTTAGAGATATATCCTTGGTAATATAAGGCGCTTAATAAACCTAAAAATCCGTGCCCTTTACTTAAAATAAATCTGTCTGCTGGCTTGTCTAAATTGATATTTAAAATACTGTTATATAAAACTGCCAAAATATCAACAATTGATAAAGCTCCCCCTATATGTGATGGTTCTCCAGAATTCCAACTTGTTTCTAGTAGAGTTTTTCTCATTTTTTTTGCAAGATTGGTTAATTTTTCAATTTCATTCATTAATGTCGATCTCCATTCATAATTATAATTTTGCCATTGTCTTTTAAAGATTTTTCGGATGCCAAGTATAAAATTTTATTAGCGATTTGTTCTGCAGAAATAGGTTTTTTGAGAAACGAATCTTTTAGTAGTAATTTTTGAGAATTTTTATCCATCCTTTTGTACATTCCAATATTTACTGCGCTAGGAGCAATTGCATTGACTCTAATATTATATGGGGAGAACTCATTAGCCATCACTTTTGTTGCAAATATCAATGCTGCTTTACTAGATCCGTAAGCCATTGTTCCTCGATGATTTAATAAACCAGCTATTGAACAAATGTTGATAATTGATGGGTTGTTGGATTTTTTAAGCAATTTTAATAGTTTTTGAATTATATAAATTTGAGAAAAAAAATTTACTTGAAAAACTTTTTTTAAATCATTCAAAAGAGTCATCTCAATTAGGGACCCACTAGCTATTCCTGCGTTATTTATTAACACATCAATTATAGTATTATTTTTATAAAGTGAGTTTATTGCTTTTGTTATTTGTTTTTCATTTTCTAAATCAAATAATAACATTTTAATTTTTCTTTTATATTTTTTTGATAGTATTTTTGCGTATTTGTAAAATTTATTATCTTTTTTTCTAATACAGCAAATAATATTAGCCCCATTAGATGCAAATTTTTTACAAAGAACCTTTCCTATCCCGCCATTACATCCGGTGATTAATATAGTTTTGTTTAATAATAGCATTATATGCTTTTATATCTTAATTTTGATTTTTTTACAGATCGCAAAAGATAATTAATATCTTTTTCTTTATACTGTTTTAAAAATGTTTTTGTTCTTGTTTCTAATATTTTGATAATTTTTTTAGACGTAAAATAGTCTTCTAATAAGTGCTCTTGTATACAGTTTTCAATAATTTTTGATTTAAATATTTCATTTATAAAATACTGATAATTATTATTTTTTGATCTTTTTATTAAATTATTTATATTCTGAATTTTTTTTTTTAAAATTTTATTTTTTTTAATTATTTTTAAAAAATTATCTATATTTAATACTGCACTAGTCTTAGTCGCTATAAAATTTTTATTATTAGGAATCATTTTATTTACTACTCCTTGAATAATAATTTTAATATTTTTTTCTTCTATCATTTTTTTATAATATACTTTTCAGGAAATTTTTTAATATAATCGGTAATTTTTAAAGCTAATGCTTGCAAAGTTGACATTGGATTTACGCCACTAGAGGTAACGAAAATACCACTATCAACAATTACTAAATTTTTTATATCATGAGCCTGTCCAAATTGATTCACAACTGATTTTTTTTTGTTTATACCCATTTTAGTAGTACCCATTATATGCCAACCGGTATGTTTAACAGGTCCAAATGATGATATTTTTCTTGCTCCCATAGTTTTCAAAACCTCCTTAGCTCTTGATATGCCATAAGCTAGCATTTTTTTTGTGTTTTTGCTTAGTTTGTAATGTATTTTTATGCCTGGCATTCCAGAAGAGTCGCGATTTTTATAATCTAATTCCACATAATTATTTTTTTCAGGAAGATCTTCGCAAATAATAGCTATTGATATTGTTTTTCCATAATACTTTAAAAATTCTTTAAAAAAATTTTTTCCAAATTGTAATTTACCGAATTTTTTTATCTGCATTATTGTCTCTAAAGGCTCATGTCCTCTTAAAACCTGCATTGTAAAGCCTCTTTTGAATTTTTGTTTTTTACTAGTTTCATAAAATTCTTGACTAGCTAAGCAACAACCTGATGGACCTTTAAATGAAGCAAGGAATTTGCTGAATCTTCCCTCAACATAACCTAAGGGATGAAGCATAAGATTTTTTCCAACCAAACCAGAGCTATTTGCCAGACCATGAGGAAATTTTTTATTTTTTGAGTTTAGTAATATTCTGGGTGTTCCGGCACCACTACAAGCTAAAATTACGATGTCTGCTTTTAAAAATTTTTTCTTTTTTTTATTATCCACATATATTACTCCAGTTGCCTTGTTTGTAGAGTCGGTTATAATTTTTATTACACGTGAATTAGTTTTAAGTTTTACCCCATTTTTTATAGCTTCCGGCCAATAACATATGTCTACAGTTGATCTTATAAAATTTTCGTGGTTTTTTTTTTCTTTAAATAAAGCGCTATAAGAAGGCCACCAATGCCAACCTAGTTTATTAAAGCTTTTAGCAACTAATTCCCCTGCAGGGTTTAATGGCACTGGTGGACAAAGATGTTTCATGGGCGGATATGCAGGATCACCTAACAACCCTGAAACTCTCATCATTTTATCATTAATATCGTAAAATGGTTCTAAATCTTTATAATTAAGTGGCCAATCTTCACCCACATTGTCCAATGTTTTAGTTTTAAAATCGGAAGGATGAAATCTTGGAAAGTGTCCAGAATATAGAATGGTAGATCCTCCAACTGCATTAAAATTTGCAATTGAAATAGGAGAGTCCCTATCATTTATTGGATAATCACTTTTTAGTTTTCTTACATTAGGATTAATATGAAATTTATTTTTTTTATAAATTTCCCACTTATCTTGATTAAACGAATAAGAATTTTTGTTAAGCAATGGTCCCTGTTCTAAACACGTTATATTAAATTTTTTTTTGCTTAAATTCCATGCAGCAGTAGCACCGCTAGCCCCCGCTCCAATGATTATTATACGTATTTTTTTTAGATTCATTTTTGTAAAAATAAAATGTAAATTATTTCTAAAATTTATTTTTTAGGTAGAAATTTTTTTAAAATTTCAGGAATAGTTATCGTCATATCAGCTTCACAAGCAAGATCTCCATCTGTAAAACCAAAACCAACTCCACGACAAATGCCTCTATTCCAGGAATTTACTTTAGTTTTAATTACAAAATTTCTTCCGGGCTTTACTTCTTTTTTAAATTTTACTTGATGAGAAATTGCGTGAGTTACCTTACCCTCATTTCCAGGCAGTGTAGTTATCGCAACCGTTAACATTTGAGCTAAAGCCTCAAGTTGTAATGCTCCTGGCATATTCGGATTTCCAGGAAAATGAATAGGAAAATACCACTCTGTTTTAACTAATTTCTTGTAACCTTGAGCAAATTTACCTGGCAATACTTTTGTTACATGGTCAATCATTAAAAACGGTGGACGATTTGGTTGGTATTTTAATAACTCTAGATTATTTAAACTGAATGTCTTCAACTTATATTACTTGATTATAACTTTATATTTTTTTAAAATTTTTTTACCAACTTCATAAGAACTAAAATCGATAATGTCATCCATTTCGAAAGTAATTTTAAAAGATTCTTCCAAAGAACTAATTAATGACATGTGACCTACAGAGTCCCATTTAGCAATCGAATTATATTTGAGATTTTTTAACTTATCTTTTTTAATTGAAAAAGTTTTTATAAAACTGTCGTTGTATTTATCTAAATTATTCAAAGTTGATCCTTGTTTTAAAAACTTATTATATTAACTATCTATAACTATAGTTGTCTAATTTCAAATATTAATACTGCAAATTTATTTAAAAATGTCCGTCATTAAAATAGCCATATTTTGTGATTTATCATCATCTAGTGGTTTAAGTCATATAAAAAGAATGATATCTATTAATAATTAAATAAAAAAAATTAAAAAAAGCAAGTTTTTTTTTGGAAAAAAATAATTAGTAAAATTAAGACCTTTTAAGAAAATAATCATTCTATGAAATTAGTATTAGGCTCAGCTCAGCTAGGAACAAATTATGGCATTCTTAATAATAAAAAAATAAATATTAAAGAATTTAAAAAAATTACAAACCTAGTTTTAAGATCTAAGATAAAATTTATTGATACCTCTTCAAGTTATGGGAATAGCGAAGAAATTATAGGGGGTAGCAAGTTAAAAAATTTAAATATTATTTCTAAAATAAAACTTCCAAAAAAAATAAAAATCTCGAATATGGATTTTTGGCTGCAAAAAAAAATATACAAAACACTAAATTTACTAAATGTAAATAATATTTATGGATTATTAATTCATGATTATAAGGATCTATTAGGAATTAATGGTAAAAATTATCTAACTTGTTTGAAGAAATTAAAAACAAATAAAATTATTAAAAAAATTGGCATATCAATTTACAGCCCTAAAGAGTTAAATATAATTTGGCGATTTTGGAAACCTGATATAGTTCAGGCTCCTTTAAATGTTTTCGATACGAGAATTTCAGACTCGGGTTGGCTAGATATTTTAAAAAAAAATAAAGTAGAAATTTTTATTAGGTCAATTTTTTTACAAGGTTTATTAGTTAATGATTATAATAATATAAAAATCAGTAAAGATTTGGAAGAACATTTAAATAAATTTCAACTTTGTTGTAAAAAAAAAAATATTTCTAAATTAGTTGCTTGTATAAATTTTATTAAATCTTTTAAAAAAGTAAATTATGTAATAGTGGGAATTAATAACTGTGATCATTTAAAAAATGTAGTTGATATTTTTTATAGTAAAGACCGTGCGAACTTAACTAAAAAATTTAATACAAATAATTTAAATTTAATTGACCCCAGAAGATGGAGATATTAATAATATTTTAACTAATTTATAAAAATAGGTTGTTGTGATTTTAGGACAGAAAATTTGGCGCAAAGCTAAAAAATTAATACCAGGTGGAACAATGCTGTTCTCAAAAAACCCTGATCTTTTTTTACCAAAAAAATGGCCAGCATATTACTATAAAGCAAAAGGTTGTATGCTATGGGATTTAGAAAAAAATAAATATATAGACATTTCTACGATGAGTGTTGGAGCCTGCTCATTAGGGTACTCAAATTCAAAAATTGATAACGAAGTTATAAAAAAAATAAAATTAGGAAATATGTCATCACTAAATAACGCCGAGGAAATAATATTAGCAGAAAAACTTATATCAATTCATCCTTGGGCTGAGATGGTAAGATTTGCAAGATCTGGTGGCGAAGCAAATGCTATTGCTATTAGAATAGCAAGAGCTGCAACAAGCAAAAAAAAAATTGCTATATGTGGTTACCATGGTTGGCATGATTGGTATCTATCAAGCAATTTAAATAATTCAAAAAATTTAGAAAATTTTCTTTTTCCTAACGTGCCAATCAAAGGAGTTCCCGAGGATTTAAAAAATTCTGTTTTTCCTTTTGAGTATAATAATTTAGTTCAATTAAAAAAAATAATTTCAAACCATGACATTGGAATTATAAAAATGGAGGTTGAAAGAAATGATGTTCCAATAAATAATTTTTTGAAAGAAGTTAGAAAAATATGTGATGAAAAAAAAATAATTTTAATTTTTGATGAATGTACATCTGGTTTTCGTAAAACTTTTGGCGGGCTTCATAAATTTTTTAAAGTAAATCCTGATATAGCAATGTTTGGAAAAGCATTAGGAAACGGTTACGCAATAAATGCTATTATTGGCAAAAGATCTATTATGGAACATGCAAAATTATCCTTTATTAGTAGCACTTTCTGGACGGAACGAATTGGAACTGTTGCCGCGTTAAAAACTTTAGAATTGATGTTTAAAATAAGGAGTTGGGAATTAATATCAAAGATTGGAAATTCAATAAAAGAAAACTGGAAAAAATTAGCTGACAGTCACAATATAAATATTATTATTAAAGGACTGGATGCCTTACCAAATTTTAATTTTTTAAGCGATGATAATTTATATTTTAAAACCTACATATCTCAAGAAATGCTAAAAAATAAAATTTTAGCAGGAAATTCAGTATACGTATGTATTAATCATAACAAAACTATTTTAAATAAATATTATGACGTTTTAGACAAAGTTTTTAAGAAAATAAAAAATTGCATAGATCAAAAAGAAAACATCAAATCATTACTTAAGAGTCAAGTCTGCATTTCTGGTATAAGAAGTACAAAATAATAAAATGAAAAAAAAATTGAAAATATGTGCAATTGTTCCTGCACGACTTACTTCATCTAGATTTCCTTCAAAACATTTATATAAAGCAAATAATAAAACAATGATTAATCATTTAGTAGATAGATTAAAGTCTATAAAAATTCTAGATGATATTATTTTAGCAACAACCACAAATACCATCGATAATTTGCTTGTCAATGAAGCAAAAAAGATGAAAATTAAATTTTTTAGAGGGAGTGAAGTTAATGTTAAACAAAGAGTATTATTAGCGGGTAAAAAATTTTCCGTAGATATTATTTGTTTAGTAACAGGCGATTGTCCTTTAATAGATCCAATATTAGTTGAACAATTAATTAATTCTTATTTGATAAATAAAAAATGTGTGATGGCAACTTATGGCTGTTTTAAAGAATATGGTCTTCCAAACGGCATGGATTCAGGAGTAATGCAATTAAAGGCATTTGAAAAATCATATAAATTGACAAAAAATGCAACGGAATTCGAGCATGTAGGTTTACATATGTATAAAAATCCTAAAATTTTCCCGTCCTTATTCTTATATCCACCAAAAAATATTAATTTTCCAAAATTATCTTTAACTTTAGATTATTATGAAGACTATTTAGTTATAAAAAAAGTTATTAATCATTTCAAAAATAAGAAAAAATTTCCAACTTGTTTAGAAATTGTTGAGTATGTAATTAAGAACAAATTATTTAATATTAATTCAGGATTAAAAAGATTAGTTTTGTAATTTCGAATTAATTTCAATAAATTTTATTTAAAAAATTTTATAATACATATAAAAAACTCACAATACATATGCAGGAAAAAATTTATCTTCGAGATTTAAATTTAAGCGATATAAATCAAAGATATATATCTTGGGTGAATGATCCGATTGTAACAGAGTATCTTGAAATTGGAAAAAAAAAATTAAGATATAATGATTTAGTAACTTATATTAAAGACTCACATAAAAAAGGACGGCATAATTATGCTGTAATTACTAAGAATACAAAACATCACATAGGTAATGGCTCTATATATGAAATTGATTCAAAGAAAAAAAAATTTAAAATTGGCTGGTTGATTGGCGAAAAAAAATTCTGGGGAGGACACTATTCATCTATGATAATTTTTTATTTACTTAAAATTGGATTTATTGAAATGAAACTTGAGAAATGCACTGGAGGTGTAAATGAAAAGCATATCAAAGCAAGAATGACAAATAAATTTTCAGGATATAGAGAAATAGAAAAACATAAAATTCAAATAGGAAAAAAAAAAATTACAACAATTAAAATTGAGATCACTAAAAAAGATTGGCTAATTCATGCCAAATTATTACACAGGCAGTTTCCTAAATTCTATAATTTTCTATGAAAACTATTTTTTATACTTTATAACTCAATAAAGTTTATAATTGTAAATTAAACGGCGATTGCAAAATTATGAAAAATATTAAGATTAACTTGAAGAATAAATCAATTTTAATTACCGGTGGCACCGGTTCTTTTGGCAAAAAATTTACGCAAATTCTTTTAGAGAAATATAATGTAAAAAAAGTTATAATCTTTAGTAGAGATGAATTTAAACAATCTCAAATGTCAAGTGAACTAATTAAATATAAAGAAAGATTAAGATTTTTTATTGGGGATGTTAGGGATTTTCAAAGGATAAGATTGGCTCTTGATGGAGTAAATATAGTTATTCATTCTGCGGCATTAAAACAAGTCCCAACAGCTGAATATAATCCCTTTGAGGTAATAAAAACTAATATCGCCGGAACTCAAAATGTCATTAACGCAATAATAGAATCAAAAGTTGAAAAAGCAATAGCTTTAAGCACAGATAAAGCCGCCGCTCCAATAAATCTTTATGGCGCATCAAAGTTAGTTGCTGATAAAATTTTTATCGCAGCTAATAATTATTCGAAAAAAAAATTTTCTGTTGTTAGATATGGAAATGTAATGATGTCAAGAGGATCTGTAATTCCACTTTTTATTGAACAATCTAAGAATGGAATAATTACAATAACAGACAAAAGAATGACTCGTTTTTCGATTACCTTAGATCAAGGAGTTAATTTTGTATTACAATGTTTAAAAAAAATGTGGGGTGCAGAATTATTTGTTCCTAAAATTCCCTCGTATAGAATAATAGATGTTGCAAAAGCTTTTGCACCAAATTCTAGAATTAAATTTACTGGTTTAAGACCAGGGGAGAAACTTCATGAAGAAATGATTACTTCGTCAGACTCTTTTAGTACATTAGAATTTAAAGATTATTATGTGATTTTACCTGCAACACGTGACTTTCTTTCTTGGCAACTCAAGGATTTTAAAAAAAAAAATGGACCATGTAAACTATGTGAGGAAAATTTTTCATATAATAGTTTACAAAATTCAACTTTTTTAACTGTTGAAAATTTAAGAAAAATTTTAATTTAAAAAATTAAATTCAAATCATTCTATGAAGGAAAAAGTATGTATCGTTGATTATGGATCAGGAAATCAAAAATCTTTATTTAATTTAATCAGTTATATGAATTTTGATGTCATAATTTCTTGTGAATTTAATGATATTAAAAATTCAACTCATTTATTATTACCTGGAGTTGGATCTTATCCGTCTGTAATGAAAAAACTTAGAGAAAAAAATTTAATTAATGTTCTATCTGAGCAAGTCCTAATAAAAAAAAAGCCTTTTTTAGGAATATGCGTTGGCATGCAAATTTTATCAACTAAAGGTTTAGAGTTTTATGAAACAGATGGCTTAAATTGGATTCAGGGCGAAGTAAGATTGTTATCAACTAATTTAAAAATGCCTCATATTGGTTGGAATAATATTAAAATTATTAATAGTGGATTAGATTTAAAAATCAATAATTTTGACTTTTATTTTTTACATAGTTACGTTTTTGATGTTATTAATAAAAGTGAAGTGATAGCTATTACCGAATATGGAGAGTATTTCCCATCTATTGTAAATAAAGAAAATATCTGGGGATTCCAGTTTCATCCTGAAAAAAGTCAAGTGGCAGGGCAACTTATCTTAAAAAATTTTTTTAATTCTAATTAAGATGAAAAAAAGGAGATTGATACCTTTAATTCTAATTAAAAATGGTTTTGTTGTTCAAAGTAGAAATTTTCAAACATTTCAAAAGATTGGAGTCCCATTAACTAGCGTTAAAAGATTTACTGAATTTGGAGCAGATGAAATTATAATTTTAGATATTAGTAGAGAAAATTTATATGATATAAACAGAGATGACCTTAATTTTAGTAACGAGTCTAACTTTCCTCGTTTAGTAAAGAATATTTCCAAAACTTGTTTCATGCCAATGACTGTTGGCGGAAAAATAAAATCGCTGTCCGATATTGAGCTTTATTTATTATCAGGAGCTGACAAAGTTTCAATAAACACCGCAGCAATTTTGAATCCAGAATTCCTAAAGTTAGCAGTAAGAGAATTTGGTTCGCAGTGCATTGTCAATTCAGTTGATGTCAAATTTTTAAATAACGAATATTCTGTTTTTATTGATAATGGTCGTAAAAAATGTCCTTATTCATTAAATGAATGGTTAAAAATTAGCGAGCAGTGTGGATCAGGTGAAATACTTATCAACTCAATTGACAGAGACGGAACTGGCATTGGATTTGATTTTAATCTTATAAATATTACCCTATCAGCCGTTAATATGCCTATAATTTGTTGTGGGGGGGCTGGAAAATTTGACGATTTTATAGAAGTAGCTTCCAAAACTGATGTAGATGGTATTGCTGCTGCAAATTTTTTTAATTATATTGATCAAAGTATTTTCTTAACAAAGAAATTTTTATTTGAAAATAATTTAAATTTTAGAGAACCAAAATTAATTGAATTATGATTTATTGCAAAAATTGCGTTTATCCTACAATTGCTGCTAATTTAGAAACTCACGAAGATGGAATATGCTCCAGTTGCAAAACATATCTTTCATTTAACAAGCTTACTGAGCATGATTGGAATCAGAAAAAAAAAATTTTTGAAAATTTAATTGAAGAAATTAAAAAAAATAACAAATCTAAAAGTTATGATTGTGTAATACCAGTCAGCGGTGGAAAAGATAGTTATTATCAAACTCATTTAATAGTTAAAGAATATAAATTAAAACCTTTATTGGTAACATATCATGGCAATAATTATTTGCCGGAAGGTGACTACAATCGAGATCAAATGCGCAAAGTATTTAATTGTGACCATATAGTTTTTGGGCCCAGTGTTGAAGTTTTAAAAAAATTAAATATTTTAGGCTTTGAAAAAATGGGGGATATGAATTGGCAAAATCATTGTGGCATTATGACTTTACCAATTATAATTGCTACAAAATTTAAAATTTCCTATCTTTTTTGGGGAGAAATTGCATGGGACATATCTGGAATGTTTCAAGTCAATGATTATCCAGAATTTAGTGCACGATCCAGACATGAGCATGCTCTTAGAGGATTTGAATGGTTTGATTTTATTAATAATGAATATAATTTAAGTGAACAGGATATGCTTTGGGCAAAATACCCAAGTGATAAGGAAATTATTCAATCTAACATTAGAGGTTTATTTTTAGGAAATTATTTTAAATGGGATACATATAAAAATACGCAATTAATGAAAGATTTATATGGGTGGAAAGAATTAGAACAACAACCTCAAAGGACATATAGAAAGGTTAGTAATTTAGATGACAGATATGAAAATGGAGTACACGATCTTTTGAAGTTTATAAAGTTTGGATATGGACGGTGTTCCGATCATGCCTCAAAAGACATTAGAGCAAATTATATGACAAGAGAACAGGCAATAAAACTCGTTATGAAATATGATCATATTGTATCTGACGATTTAAATTATTGGTTAAAATATGTTGGCAAAGATAAAAATTATTTTTGGAATTTAGCCGATAAATTTAGAGACCCAAGAGTTTGGACAATTAAGGATGGGAAATGGTTTAAATATAATTTGGACAATAGTTTCACATCCTATGGTGAAGTTTATTTAAAAACTGAAGATATAAATTTATTTAATAAAAAAAAAAATTCACTAAAAGATACTAATTAAGTCATGGCTAATTAATGAATTTTTTAGAAAGAGATATTAGACAAAAAAAATTTTCAAAAATTGGAAATTTATGCATCAAAAAAGATATTAAATTACTTCTAAATTTTAAGAAAAAATTTGTAAAAGTTTCTTGCCCAGCTTGTTTTTTAAGAAAAGAGAGTTTTTTTATGGAAAAAAAAGGCTTTCGGTACTCGCTTTGCAATAATTGTTTTACATATTATACAAATCCAAGACCTACGGTTAAAATTTTAGATTATTTTTATAAAAATTCTTATAATTATAAATTCTGGAATAAATTTATTTTCCCGGCTTCTGAAAAAATTAGAAAAAAAAAAATTTTTAAGCCAAGAGTTGACATTTGTATAAAATTTTTAAAAAAATATAATTTTAAAAAACCTAGTATACTAGAAATTGGCGCTGGCTTTGGGACTTTCTGCTCTTTATTAAATCAATCTAAATTTTTTTCAAAAATTTTAGCTATTGAACCTTCAATTGATGGATATTTAAACTGTAAAAAAAAAAAAATAAATGTAGTTAATGATGTTATTGAAAACATTCAGTTTAAAAAAAGAGATAAATTTAATATTATTGCTAGTTTTGAAGTTATTGAACATTTATTTAGTCCTAAGAATTTTTTACTAAATATAAAAAGTAATTTAACTAATAATGGTTTGGTTATCTTTACTTGTCCAAATGGTGATGGTTTTGATGTTAGATTCTTGGGAAGAAGATCTCATACAATAGATCATGAACATTTAAATTACTTTAATACGAATTCAATTAGAATTTTATTAAAAAAATGTGGTTACAAACCTTTAGAGATTTTAACACCAGGAAAATTGGATGTTGATATAGTAAATAATTATATTAAAGAAAATGAAGTTGTAATAAAAGATTATTTTTATAAAAAAATATTTGAAAAACAGAATAAGTTATTAAGACAAAATTTTCAAGATTTTATTTCAAAAAATAATTTTTCATCTAGTATGTTAGTAATTGCTAGAAAATTATAATTATTAAATGTTTATAGACAATAATTGGTGGGGACACAAATATGTTCTCTCGAGGTACTGTAATGTTAAAGAAAAGACAATTTTTGGGTCATTGCAACATGGAGTATATTCACTTGAAGAAGAAAAGATTTGGGATTTGAATGTAAAAAGAAATTATGACTTTATACCTTTTTTTTGTAATTCAAATTTTTATTATAAAAAATGTCAAAAAAAAGGCATTAAAAATATTTTTTTAATAGGTTCTCCATTTTTATACTTAGATAAAATTATGCCTAAAATAAAAAAAGGAAACGGAACAATAGTTTTTCCTACTCACAGTTCTTTTAAAACTGAAGAATCTTTTTTTGGTTACAAATATAGTCGAAAAAAGAATACATTTGATCATGAAGGATTTATAAAAAATGTGGAAAAATATAATAGTCCACCATATACGGCTTCAATTATCAAAGATGATTATCAAGATTTATATAAATTTTACAAAAGAAAAAACTGGAAAATATTTACTGCGGGTGATCGCTATAGTAAATTTTTTTTAGTCAATATCTATAAAATATTATCTAAAAATTCTCATGCTGTTTTTAGTGATTTTACATCAGCTTTATATTATGCAATGTTTTTAGGATTAAAAGTTCGTATTGCGGTAAAAAATTTAAATAAAAACAATATAATTCCACACAATAATGAAGTAGGAAAAATTGATCAATTGTTATTTATTTACTTTAGAAAAAATTATCCTCAAATTTATCATGGAAAATTAAATATAAATACAGCAAAAAGTATAGCAAAGGAAAGAATGGGTTATAATTTTATAAAAAATAAAAATGAATTAAAAAATATTTTAGGCTGGAATTCTATAACTAAAAATTTTTTAGCAAATGCATTGCGCATTATTTATAATTTAAAATATAGATATATTAGATAAAATTTAAAAAAATATTAGTTAGAATAATTATAAAATTTAAAGGTTAAAGTATTTAGTTAGTAGACAAAAATTTAATGGTTACAATATATATTAATATTTAATGAAAAAATAATACTAGTTACAGGCCCCGCATTAAGTGGTACAAAAATTTTAATTCAAATAATTCAATTTTGTTGAATTAGACTTTTTACATTAAAAAATTTATTTAATGATTTAATTTAAAAAATGTTAACATTTTTTTTCGTGACTAAGATATAGTTGGTTTGTATTTTATTTTACACTCTCTATGTTAATTATTAAAAAGACAAAAAAAACAAGATAAAAGAAATTTTATAATGTAACATAACTATTGTGTAGATTTAAATAAATAAATTTATAAAGTTTAAAACTCAATTTTTTATAGTTTATTATTAAATATGAAAAAAAATTTATATTTATACTTCGTTATCAAAAACTTAATTTTTAAGTTAAAAAATTGTTTTTTTTTAAATCGACAAATTAAAAAAATTTGAAATATTGTGTTTAGAACTATAAAAAATTTTTTTTACTTAGTAGATTCAAAGTATAATTATAAACTTATTTCTTTATTTTTCTTAATTTTGATTTTAGCTATTTTTGAAGTTTTAAGTATTGGAGCTATTATTCCATTTATTTATTCAATTTTATCGGAACAAAATTTTTTTTTACTAGACTTTTTAAATAATATCATTGATTTTAATAGTTATAACTTAATTAAATTTTCTTTAATTTTAATTTTTTTAGTTTTTTTAATAAAAAATATAATTGTTATTTTTTTTATTTATTTTCAAATTATTCTTTCAAGTAATATAAGAAAAGATTTATCTGAAAAACTTTATAATGCATATTTAAATATTGATTATAAAAATTTCTTAAAAAAACATTCCTCTGAATTTATTAAAAACTTAAACGTTGAATGTGAGAATTTTCGTTATACTTTATTTATTATTATTTCATCTTTTTCAGAAATAGTAATTTTTTTTTTTATCATAGGTTTCATTTTAATTTATAATCCCTTCTTTTCTTTTTTTGTACTAACTATAGTAATTTTTTTTTGTTTTATTTATATTTTATTTTTTAGAAAAATATTAAAAAGGAATGGACTTTCGAGATCTAAAAATTTAGAAAATTTATTTCGAATAGTTGCAGAGACTTTAATAAGTTTAAAGGAGATTAGAGTTTTAGGTATAAAAAGTAACTTTTTTAAAAAATTTAGCTTTTCAAATTACAAATACACTAATGACGTAATTTTTAATGAATTTTTTGTCAACATGCCAAAAGTTATAATCGAATTAACCGGAGTCATGTTAATTATTGTCGTTATACTAATTAATATAAATAGTAATTTTAGTAACACTGAATTAATTGCTAGTTTAGGAGTTTATGGTCTAGCAGCTTTTAGAATCTTGCCATGCTTAAATAGAATTTTGTTAGGATATAATCATCTTAAATTTACTACTGAAACCGTAAATAAGCTCTGCATATTTGTTAAAGAAATTAATTATAAAGATAAACTTGTTAAAGATTATTTAAAATCAAATGAAAAAATTTTAAGTGTGAATTCTATAAGTGTCGTAAATTTGAGTTTTTCTTTTGGTGATAAAAATAATTTTCTAATGGAAAATATTAATTTTGAAATTAAGAAAAATTCTTTTATTGGATTAATAGGAAAAAGCGGTTCGGGAAAATCTACGTTGCTTAATATTATTGTAGGACTATTAGAGCCATATAAAGGAGGTGTGTATTACAATAAAAACATAAATATTTATAACAATTTACAATACTTCTATAAAAAGATTGCTTATGTATCTCAAGAAATTAACATTATTGATGATAGCATAAAAAATAACATAGCATTTGGTATTGAAGAAGATGAAATTGATATTAATAAATTATTAATGGCAGTAGAGAGCGCAAAACTCTCTAGTTTTGTCAAAGAATTAAATATGGGTTTAGAAACTATATTAGGTGATAGAGGGGCTAGGATATCAGGAGGTCAAAAACAAAGAATAGGTATTGCTAGAGCATTATATTTTAACCCTGACCTAATAATATTTGACGAATCAACGAATGCATTAGATTCTTCAACGGAAAAAGAAATTACAGATTCTATATTTCAGCTTAAAGGAAAAAAAACAATAATATTTGCAACACATCAAAAATCTCTATTAGAAAAATGTGATACTATTTTAGAGATTTCAGATAACAAATTAAAAATCATTTAGTCTTAGAATATTTACTGAATAATTAAATGAAAGTATTACATATTTTATATTCAGATATGGGAGGAACATTTGATGTTGTCCACTCTATTATTAAAAAAAATTCTAATTCATATTGGACCGATCAAATATTATTAACTGGTCCAAATCTTTTTAAGTCAAATAAATCCAGAGCTCTTAAGCTAAAGATTAAAATAAATTTTATTAAAACTATAAGATTTTTACCCTTTCTGTTTTGGATTAAAATTTACCTAAAAATAAAAAAATTAAAGCCGGATATTATTATGCTAAATAATAATCAAATTTTCCCATCAATTTTATACAAGTTAACTTATAAAAAAAAAATTATATACATTGATCATAATCCCTATTTTCTTCATAAGAAAATATCAATTAGAATTGTAGATATTTTATCTAAATACTTTTGCGATTTTCTTATAACTGTCAGTAAAAAAAATTATATATATTATTTAAAAAAAATTCGAATTAAAAAAAATTTAAAATTTATAAGCAATGGGATTGATGTAAGTTTTTTTTCTAAGAATAAAAAAAAAAAAACAAATAGATATTTTCACATAGGAATGGCCGGTAGAATTAATGAAACAAAATTACAAGAACTGATTATAAAATCTCTAATAAAGATAAAGAAAAAAAATATATACATAACCTTTGCAGGCGATGGTCCTAAAGTCCCTTTATTAAAAAAAATTATTCAGGATAATTATTTAAAAAATCAAATTAATTTTGAGGGAAGATTAGATAGTTTTCAATTAAAAAAATGGTTCCATAAACTAGATCTTTATATTCAAGCTAGCAAGGGCGAGGCCATGTCTATTTCTGTTTTGCAAGCATTTGCCGCGTCAGTACCGGTTCTGGCGTCAAGGGTTACTGGTCTTACGGAAATTATAAATGAAAAAAAAAATATAGGTTTCTTTTTTAATAATAATCTTACTTCTATTACAAATAAGATTATTTCTATAATGAATTTGAATCAGAGCAATATAGAAACAATTGTTAATAAACAAAAACAATATGTTAAAAAATATTTTTCTGAAGAAAAGATGTTTTTAGAGTATAAGAGAATAATCCAAAATTTATGATAATTTTTTTAGTTTTTTTTAATGAAAATCTTATTTGCAATTACTAGTATAGACAAAGGTGGGGCAGAAACTCATTTAGTTAATTTAGTTAGTGGCTTGTTAGAAAAAAGTATTAATGTCAGTATATTCTATACAAGTAATGATAAGCAATTTTTCAAAAAAAAATTAGAGACTTTAAATGTAAAATTATTTAAAAAAAAATATAATATTAATTTAAACCTAGTTAATTTTTTTTTTGATTTTTTGCATTTAAGAAAATTAATTTTGCAAATTAATCCAGATATAATTCATGTTCATTTACCTTACATGGAATTATTAACATTTTTAGTTCTGAAAACTTTAAAGAAAAAATATAAATTCATAATAACAAAACATGTAGATAGTTCGTTGCTTAATGGTTCCGATCGTCAACAAGAGTCTTTTTTTGGATCATTTCTAGGAGGGTTAATTTATAACAGGGCAAAAATAATTATAGTTATTTCTCAGGCTGTTAAAAAATATGTTATTGATAATTACAATAATATTAATGTAAAAAATATCGCAGTTATACGCTATGGAATAGAATATAAAATATTATCTAACTCTACGAAAACTGTAAATAAATTTAAAAAAAAATATAATTTACAGGGTTACTATGTACTGGGTGTTGCTGCTCGTTTAGTTAGGCAAAAATCAATTGATTTTTTAATAAAAAGTTTTAGTGAGTACAATAAAAACTATAATCTAAAATCAAAACTACTTATTGCAGGAAAAGGTCCTTTAAAAAAAGAATTAGAGGAACTGGTAGCATCACTTAATTTAAAAAAGTCTGTAAAATTTTTAGGTTTTCAAAGTGATATTAATACTTTTTATCGTTCAATTGATGTTTTTTGTTTAACGTCAAATTATGAGGGTTTAGGACTTGCAATTTTAGAAGCTTTAGCATTCAAAAAACCTATTATAACTTCAAATTGCAGCGCAATGCCAGAAATTATAAAACAAAATAAAAATGGGTTGTTAGTTGATCATTTAAATATTAGACAACTTGTAAAAGCTATTGAGGCATTAGAAGATCCTAAATTGAGAAATAAAATTTCTTTTAATTCTACCAAGTTGTTAAAGAAAAAATTCTCCTTACCTTTAATGATAAAAAAAACAATTAGGGTTTATAATTCTAATTTAAATTAAATAATGCAATGTGCGGAATAACAGGAATTATTTTAAATAAAAAATTTAAATATAATAATTTAGAAGATTTAATTTTCAGAATGACAAAAAAATTAAGTCACAGAGGACCAGATCATAATGCAATTTGGTCTAACCAAAAAAAAGACCTATACATAGGCCATGCAAGATTATCAATTTTAGATATCTCTAAAAGTGGAAATCAACCTATGCAGTCATCTAGTGGTAGATACGTTATAACTTATAATGGTGAAGTTTATAATCATAATAAAATTAGACTTGATATAGAGAGCATTCAAAAAACTAATTGGAAAAGCACCTCT
>Ga0114977_10000244_pt1 | contig 36077 bp, 55 predicted proteins | sample S_130805_MF_Meta_FD_87026 | JGI IMG/M metagenome (GOLD analysis project Ga0114977, IMG submission 87026) | Freshwater microbial communities from Lake Simoncouche, Canada to study carbon cycling - S_130805_MF_MetaG | ecosystem: Environmental > Aquatic > Freshwater > Lake | place: Lake...
CGGGGTAGCCAAATTGTTTCAAGTTGCTTACTCCTGCTGTCAATAGTTTGTCTTTGATTTGTTCGTTTGTCATTTTATTTTAGTTTTAAAGTTTATCAATTCCTCCCCGCAAAAGGGTGTTTATATTATACTCTGTTTTTCAATTTAAGTTTAGTTTAATAAACGTTTCATATTTGCAACCGTTATATTCAATAACTTAAAATTCATGGTTTTAATGGACCTAAAAATGAAGCATTTTCATAATATGGATGATGTATTGGTTCGGAATCCCATAACGCATTTAATGATTTAATCTTTGCTCTTTCTTCATCACCTGATACGACAGCAAATTCTATATCACCATCTTTAAGTTTTATCTTGTATAATCCATCACCATTAGGTTTATCAGACCAAGAATTTTCAGTTTTAAATTCAATTTTTTCCATATGTATAAATTTTAAGTTACTAAATATAACAACAAATATAAGAAATAAATCTTACTTTGTCTATTTTTTAATGAAAAGATTTACTTCTCATATTTGCTGATGTTACCTGCAAGGCTACCTTGACACTTCGATAATAGCATCAGGATATTCTTTACAGGCTTCTAAATACTTTTCGACAAAAGGAACAAAATGCTCATACATTCCCCACCCATTAGGAGAATTGAAAGTTTCAAAATGTTCAGGTCTTGCTTTTAAATCAGCTAATCCTTTTTCAAGTAATTCAACTATTTCACTTGCCTTTGTTTTTCCAATTTCCTCTGGTCGCCAAAGGGCTTCATAAATTCCTGCTTCACCTGCCATTTTACCTAAGTTATGGGTAATGTTTGCATCGTAAACGGTTTCATCTTCTTCTGTTAATGTTTTGCCAGCATCGTAGCTAATCCATTTTTTTCGTGTTAAATAAACACCTAAACTCATTTTGTTCCTTTTTTAAATTCTGCTGAATAATCCGCCCAGCAGGTAACAGCGGTTTGGCAAAAAAGCCGTTAAGTATTTCAAATGAACATTTGTGCTAAACATCAATATTCGTGTTCCAAATTAGCATCCGTTTCGGCTTCTTTGCCAACCCGCAAACGTTAGCAATCATTTTGTTCCCTACGCACGAAGAACTCGTCATAAGTTTCTTTAGCGTGTTTTTCGGGGTAATAATCCAAGTGGTTGTCATTTCTGCCCTGAACATACATTTTACACATTTGTTCCTTTTCTTTTGGTAGCAATTGCCAAATTTTTTCCTTCATATTAGTATGTGTGGGATGATAATTTTTGTCATCAAATTCCTTGCACCATTCTAACAATTGATTTAATACTGTTTTTTCCATATTTATAATTTTAGTTTCAAAATCCACGCAAACAAAACGAAGTGCTAATTTAAAAGTTTCTACAAGCAAACCTTCTCATACACCCGACCGTTATGCACAATTAATTGCTTTTTAAGTATTCATCAACGCAATCGTTACTTGAATGTCCTTCGCAGTTAAAATCATATCATACTCGATAAATATGACATCACCTTCTCGTTCATCAAAGGACTCTAGTCTATTATACATATATTTTAAATCTTTATCATATTCTAATAAAAATTCTTGATATTGATAAATCATAACAGACACATGATTTCCTTCGCCAGCAAGTATAGATTCAGCACCTTCAAATGAACATAATTTAGCAAAACCATCTGTTATGCTTTTCATATATTCTTCGTATTCCTTTTGATATTCTCTCATTTTTTTATTTGTATAAAAATTTTAAAACTAAAACATAACAACAAATAAAACACATTAAAACGATGTTTTATTTGCAACCGTTAGCGGTAATTGGTCACACTAACTTCCATTGCCAGTCAAAAGCACTTTCACTCTTGCATTGGCAGCAAAATATATCATATGCAGGTCTCCAACTTGTTAAATGTATTGTTCCGTCAGGTGCTTTTGCTAATAGTTCCACATCATTCGGTGGTGGTTCTTCATTAACATACATCCAACTACCGCTAACACCAAATAAACCCAATAAAAGTGTCTGTGCGTAATCGGTAGTTATTTCGTCATATTTTAGCTGTTCTGCTATTTTTAAAATTTGGTCTTTCATATCTTTTACTGTGTTTATTTGTAACCGTTATCGGCAACCCTAATACGACTTACCGTGTTTATGTGGGCGACTTGCATTATATCTCATTTTTGCCTTAATATGACTTTCAATATCAATGCCTTTAAATGCACATAAATCAAGCACACGAATAACTACATCGGCCAATTCATCTTCAAAAGTGTTTTTAACTGAATGTTCAAACTCGTTTTTAAAAGCTTCCTCGCCACAAAATGAAGCTCCATAATTGGCATCTGCCAAGCCTTTGATAAACCACTTTTTAGATTCGTCAATGTTTTCGTAATACCATTTTTTTCTATCCGCTTCCAATGCTTCGGAAACTTCTGAATGTATAAGGCAAAGCATTTCGCCAATGTTTTTTTCACTATCAAAAAATCCTTTTGATTTGGCATTTTCGTGAATTTTTGTTGCTAATTCGTTTAACATTTTTGTATTTGTTTTTAAGTTTATAATTCATCATTACGAAAGAAGGGCAGCCGATAACACGTAATATAAAAAATTGGCTATCAGCGTTTGTGGTAACGTGAAAGGTTCATACAAGCCAACTTTTCATATTACCAACCGTTATAGAGAATAAAACAAACTACTTACCTGCTTTACCTCTTTCATATGCTTCTGAGATATGCCACATTATTTTCTGCTTCAACCAATCTTTTGTTTCTTTATTTATAATTTTGAGTTTTTCATCAAGTTCTTTAAATGTATCATCTACAACAGAACCGTTTGTTTTACTCTCTATAACAACAGATATATTCAAGTTTTCTGTTGCTTCGTTGAAACTTTTTATGTGTCTTTTATCTTTCATCTTCGTGTGTTTTTTAGTGTATATATTAAAAAAGAAAACCTGAAATATATCTGATTATCATTAGCAGAAATGGCTACTATACCGCTTCGTAAGACAATAACTGCTCTTTTAATATTTCGGCTTCCTCTTGCACTTTCTCTTTTGACCATTTAGATAGGTTGTCTGAATAATGAGCCGTATCAAATCCAACGCACCATTTACCTTCATCTTCTTTATCTAATTCCCATTTTTCAACCATCTTAGCATCTACTAATTCTGAAAAAGTTAATCCACCGTGAACATCTACATCAATATCGTCATAGTGTTTACCGTGTAATGGGTTGTTTTCAGGGATAAGAACATATCCATTTCCCCAACCAAAATCAATCATACCTCTTGTATATCTCCATATACTACATTTTGGTAATATTATTTCTAATGTGGCTTCCATTTTTTTATATTTTCAAATTTAAGTTTCATAGATTTAGTATTTTTCCATATTGTAAAATGCTTAAATCTAAAAATAAGTGTATACATTTCGTAATTTTCTAAAAAATTTTTCATTTATTATAATTTTTATTTTTAAATTTCCATCCTAATAATAAAAATGATTAAGTTTTTCGGTTAATTTACTTTTGTGCTTCTAATGCCACAAGCATCGAACGTTAGCTTCAATAAAAATTACTCATTTGGCATTTTTGGTAATGGCATCCAATGAGTAACATCATCAACCCAATTGCCTATTGCTGGTTCATCAGTTTCCCACCACTCTTTTTCTCTGTTCCATCTCCCTACAAAGATTGCTAAGTCATTACAAAACAAAACATCTTCCGAAAGATGCTTTTGCCATTCGTGTTTTGTCCAAGTTCCTGTTGGTTTAATTTTTTGGTCTATCCATTCCATCGCACTAATTTTATTTTACAGCTTATAACAGCACCTAACAAAAATGTCTGCTAAGCATTGTTTGTCAAATGAAGTAATTTTTAGGCAACTGCTCTTATCAATAATACTAAGACTTCTGTAAAAATAAAAAAAGGATCCCTTAAAAAGAGATCCTTTAGAGCCTGACGTTAAATTTATTTTAGATTTTAGTTCCGCATGTTGGGCAAAACTTCCATCCTTGTGATTTCATTCGTGAACCACAGCTGTGACAGTAGTTACGAATGGTTTGTGCTTCGACTGGTTTTTGAGATTCTGGTAAAATCTGCAAATCTATTGATTTGCTAATCCATGAATTGTACGTTGAATTGTCAGAAACAAAATGTTGATTTGAAGTTTCACCCTTTTCAGTACGACCAGTTTCAATATTCGTTTCAACATTTGCTGCAATCGAACTTACACTACCGATGTCTGATGAAAAGTAGCAGAGTGAACGATTAAGATCGTTGCCGACTGATGGACTGCCAAACATCGTGTTAACGTTCCAATCATACACGGTTGGTTGGTAATACTGAACTATGAGTTCATCGTAAAATTCGATTCGTATCTTACCGTTATTTTGAATTGCTTTTGCAGCATCAGTCGAATTCTCAACTGAGTAGGTTTCAAAAAGAAACTTTTTAGCTTCATCCAACCAACGCTCTAGAAAAACTCTTTGTCCTGGACGAAGAACTATACCTGAATTAGAGATTGATACTCCATTCATGTAAATCTTGGTTAAAACCTTTGTTGTTTTTGGATTAAAAAGCTCTATCTCAAAATGAGTTTTATCTTTAAGATAGAAAGAGTCGCCGTATTGTTTTAGGCGATTGTGATTTACTGCAATGCTTGCAGAGGGGTCGCTTACCCCAATTTGGTGATAATATGTCATATTTACCTTGATTATTTTTTAATTAAGCAGACGCCTTTGTGGCAAACACCACTCTAAAGCCAATTAGACTCAACGCCGACTAGAGTGTCAGGCTCTTGTAGTTATATACTCTACTCAAATTAAATAGTTTTAACTTCGCGGCTTTCTAGTCCCGTCTTCAAATGCACGTTTCGTTGCATCCTTCATTCGAAGTACATCTGCAAGTGACAAGTTATGTGATTCAACAAATGCTTCAATTGCACCAACAAGATCTGCTAATTCAACGAATAACATTATCGGATTTGCCTGAGCATAGGCATCTTCTGTTTCTAAGAATTCTTCTCTAATCTTTGAGAAGTCTCCATACGTTCCCTTAGGAATCTCCTTTATGTGGTAACCCATTTTTCTTAAGTATTTCTTTGACCATTGATAGTCGAGGCTCAGCACAGCCGGTGCCATAAATCCAAGTAAGATACTCACAGTTTCGAATACCGTAACTTCCAAGTTCAATACCGGCGGCTTCTAAATCATATCCAAGTGTCGTAGGTTTCATCATTATATGTAAACCTAATTCATTTTCAAAAAATTCTCGAGCATCTCTGACAACCGTTTTTAGATTAGTATCAGATACTTCATCAGTCACAATCAATTCATTCTTGATAAAATATTTTGTATGGGTCGCATCAAATGGCTCGTCTCTAAAGCATGGAGTCACAGTTTGATATCGCCCGTTTGGTAAGAAGCCCTTTAAATATAGGTAGAGAAAGCTTTGTTCACCAGATGCAACTAGAACTTTGCCTTTTCCAGCAATTTCCCAATCCTTTGTTCCAAGCGGCTTAGTGATATTTGATATTGCTTGAGTAACTGTCCATGGTGACTCAATTCGAGTATATCCAAGGTTAGTGTAATGCGCGATTGCTCTATCGAGCCTTCCATAATCTATCATAATTTAATTCTGTTTTCTTGAGAGTATGTGTATTCTGGCATAATGCAAGTATCGTACTTTGTTATAAAGTTCATGAGAATTCTCAAATTACCGAATGTGTCATACTCAATATCTTTATCGAATTTATTAGAAAATTTTATTCCGTTTCCATGATCAGTGGCTGACATTATTTCTTGACCCGGATAAGTCCATGCCGGTAGATGTGAATACCTTAGTGTATAGACCGTTCTTTTATCTGTTTGATTAACGTCGATGTCATATTCATGACTATCGCCATCATATATTTTAAATGTTTTCATATTTTCTTTTTTCTACTAATTCAATTAGTACTGACCCCTATGTCTTTGATGAACATAATAGAGTAGGTTTTGAACTTTTTCTGCGTGATTCATATTCAATAATTTAAAAGTCATTTCTTTGACATACTTACCGTTGTCTATTGAATATTCGATCGCACTTAACGTTGCAACAGTGTCCTTCTCATAAAAGATAGTATTGTTCTCAGAATGAAATCCAGTAGTATCTATTTTTTTTAATTGATGTACAGCCGATTAATAAGGCTGAACTTAATATTAATAATTTATTCATGGTTATTTTGTTTTCTTTCGTTTATTATTTCTATTAACTCGCTATAGTTTTTGTCTATTATAAATACAAAATTATATCCTAATTTTTCACAACTTTCTTTTTTAAAAAAATTAATTTTTATATTATTTTTATAAGTGTACGTCGATTTTATTTCTACAATTAAATTTTTATCCCTTATGAAAAAATCAGAATGATAAATCTTAGTGTTATTATTGACATTATATGGTATAGCTGGACCCCTTTCTACAATAATATTATTTTTATTACAAAAAATAAGAAAATCTAATTCATATGATCCTTGATACAAAATACCATTGTATGTTGATGTTTTAAAGGAGTTTTTTTGAATTTTATTCCATATTTCTGGAAATTGATTAGTATGCCGCACTCCATACTTATTCAAACAAGTTTTTTCTTTCTTTTTTTGATTATTAAATGTCTCTGAACCATATTTTTCCAATTTGGTCTTTCTGCTTTTCATTAAAGAATTATGAGTATTTCGCAATGATAGTTCTCTCTGTAGAGCTGGATTATCGAAGTTTGATCCATATTTTTTAATTCTTTCTTTACTGGAACATGATTTACAGTTATGCACAGGTCTATTTGATATTCCTCTAAATTGAATATTAAACGTTGCATCGCATAAATCACATTTAATATTTACTCTTGCGTGACTTCCACTAGGTAAATGAGTAGGGCTAACATAAAGTATTTGACCGACACTTGCAGAATATCCAAAACGTCTATACTGTTTCAAGTGATTTGAATTAACTTTAACTGGAACACGTTCATCTAAAAACATAATACATAATTCTTTTAATTATATATTAGTTTTAACCCTAAGAAATGTCATGAATATTCAAAAGGTTTATTTATTTTTAATGTATTCTGAATATTCATTGTTCTCAAGCAGTTCCATCAATACTTCTCCATGACAAATCATTTTCATTCCTTCAGTATAATATGAAGGAGTTTGGCAACACCAGCACCCGAGAGTCTTTCCTTCGAGTTCATGTAAGTGTTCCAATAACCATTTGCCTTCGCCTTCTAGAATATACTTTCTATAACTCTCGACAGCCTCTTCTCGAGAAGCAACTATTTGAGTTGCATTGGTCGGTTTATTATCGATATGTGTGAACGGATTTCCCCATTTTGAGCCGCGTCCAATATACACATCATATGGTTCCCGTTTAAAGTGAACTACTTTCATTTTTATCGTTTCCATGTTATACATCCATCTACCCAGATTTCCAGTACTGAGCTGTCTTTTTGTGCATGTTTTGAATATGCTTCGACATTTTTTATTTTATCATATACTCGGTGTTTATTACCTTTGTATACAAGTTTAATCACAGATCCTCCTGGAATCAGGCTTAAATCATTTGTTCGGTAGCCGGCTCCGACGTTTATTTCGTGTCCCATATTTTATTTAATTTGTATCATAGTAACACTCTCTACTCCTCGGTAGATAAGTATATTCACAGTATCGTCCACTGTTATTTTATACAGACCATGAGTGATTTGTTCTGAAAGTTTTTCTATTTTTATGTTTCCTGCATGATAAGTCAGATCTTCGTCTAATTTTGAAACAGTACGATTCGTAGATTGACTACAAGATAGTAACAATAGAGTAATAAAGATTAATAAGTATTTCATGTTATTTTTTTGTAGAGTCCAATTAATATTCGTGTTTCTCTAAATTAAACGCTTTAAATATTTCTTCGGCATCTGCCGGTAATATTTTTATCCAGATAAAAACTTCTCCATATGGATTTGTTCCAATATTACATCCTCCAAATTCCCAATAGTCAATCTGACCAAAATAGGTATTTTCTCAGAATGAAATAGCCCAATGTGGTGTATTTTCCTGTATTATAGGAAATGCTTCCATGTATGTTAGTTTACTAGGTTTCCTTTGAAAGACTCCTGGATTGTCTACTGTTCCCTTTTCATCTACCCAACTCTTATATGACTTTGATAAAGCAGCATCATAAAGTTCTCTTGGATTTTTTTGGAATATTTTTTATTATCGCATGCTTCATTTCACTATCCAGGTATTTTATTTTCAAATTCTTCTTTTAGCTTAAGATAGCTATCATACCGTCTATTCTTGGCCCATTTTGCATCTCGCTCATTATCTTTAATTCTCAGGTTGAATTCTTCATCTGTTTCTTCAATCATTCGAGTAACAATTGCATAGTAATGAGGATCCCATGAGTTATTTTCAGAATAGTAACCTTCATCACGACCAATAGTAAGGTGATCAGAATCTTGGAATTCAATATGTTTAATATCTTTCCATTCAATTGGGTTATCGGACTGTATGTGAAAAATATCAGTCGCAATCTTGATTTTGGTTGGTGATTTATCTTTCATCTTTAAATAGGTCAAGTAAATATGCATATAGTGGAAAGTATTCATGCTGAAACTTTCCTTCAACTCCAAGTTGTTCACCGAAGTTTTTATTTTCTTTTTTGTACATTTCAAACATTCGTGACTGCGTCATTTTAGAATACTGCACGTTTGCAATACGATCACATAATTTTACGAATATTGCACCCGGCGTCATTCTGATTCCAGTATAATATGCATCATTTGCTCGCTCTTTACGATTCTTTCCTTTCTCATTTGAGACAGCGTAAATAATATCTGCTGCATGTTCTCCAAGAACTTCTTTAACATCATTATAAGAGGTGCGAGTATCTTCGATTAGGTCATGTCCAAATGCAGCTAACCTACATTCATACCTTAGTTTTTCGCTTAGCAGATGTTCATAACTATGTGCTACCTGTGCGACCATTCTTAGATGGAATTCATATGGCAAATACTTGTCGTAATAATGATTTGTGTTATTGTGCTGATCGACGCACCACTGGATTTTCTTTTCCATATTATACTGTGTGTTTTATTTCTACTCTTACACAGGTTTGAGGCTGTGCTTCGTTCATTAAAAAGTTGTTAATATAACCCATGATATTTGCAGAACCGATTGGATTTGCAGAATGTGTGTATATTGTTGGAAACGGCATGTTTTTTGCGCGCTTTACATCTCGTGGAGTAAGTTCCCATTTAGGATTCATATCATAAAAATGATTCATTATCCATTTTGCACAGTCTAATCCTGTTTTTTCAGCAATGTTTGAATAATCTAATTCAAAATTGGGAGAAACGTTCCGGTAATATTCCTGCATTGCAGATTCACCAAGATCATGGTCTAATGATATTGTCGAGATGTTCTCTAACCCAAGTTCTTTAACTTTGGCTACAAACTCATCATAATTGCGAACCACAACCCAATCTCTATCAACCGGAGTTCGAACGTCGTCTAAATAAATTCTTTGTTTTTCCATTTATAAATCAATTATACTCAAATCGAATTACAATATTAAATTTTTGACATACTTTTCTTGATAAATAAATTAAAATAAATCACTGATATGCCAGGAAGAGTTTTAAATTTCTCAGAATTTGCAGGTAAGTACTCTAGCGATGATGAAAAGACCCTAGATTCATTTACTCAATCCTCAAATAACTTCGAAGAAGGATTTGACAAAGAATCATATAACCAAAAACCAATTGGCCCAAATAAACCAGTAGAAGGAGGCATTGAAATGACACCGCCTCAGCCTGGAGAAGTAGGATCACCTAAATTTACATCAGCAGTTGATGCTGGCATGAATGCACCAGAAGAAGTTGAAGCGCCTGCTGAAACTCCAGCTGAACCTACAGAAGAGGAAGAACCAGTAGAACAAGAAGAAACTGAAGAAGTAACTGAACCTGCAGAAGAGGAAGAATCAGAAGAGAAGAAAGAAGGAGAAGAAGTTCCTGAACCAGAAGCTGGTGCAAATCCTAAAAACGTTGAAGAATCGTATAGAGTTAAAAATTTCCGTGGATTCCTTAATGAATCGCATAACGAATACTTATTCGACGATGATTGGAAAGAAGAGGCAGAGGAAGATGATTACAAATGTCCTACTTGCGGAGAAGAAGATTATACTTCAGATTTCGGAGAAGAATCAGATGATGAACATTGCCCAGACTGTGGTGCAGAATTCGACAAATTTGGAGCAACCTGCGGGTGCAATATGTAAAAATATATTTAGAAAAGGTGACAGATATAATTATCGCATTTTTATCGGGAGTAATTGGACCAGTGATAGTTGTCATGGTTAGTCATTATTTGACAAAACGAAAGAAACCGGATGTTTTAGTAGAGACAGTTAATAATGCGAACATTATTAATGATGAGATCGAACATGTACTTGAAGAGTATAAAGCAGATCGTATTTGGATTTTACAATTCCATAATGGTGGACACTTCTATCCTACTGGAAAATCGATTCAAAAATTTAGTATGATCTACGAATTTGTTAGATTATCGAAAGATACAATTAGAGAAAACTTTCAAAATATTCCAGTAAATCTTTTTAGTAAAGCATTATCAAAGGTATTGAAGGATGACTATCTTGCAATAACTGACTATAAAGACGAAACTGTTGCAACTTGTGGTTTAAAATATCTTTCAGATGAATGTAGAACAAAAAGTTCATACTTCTTTGGAATCAGAAACTTCGAAAATCGTTTAATTGCAGTACTGGGAGTAGAATATACTGATCGTAAGCGAGTATTAAATGCTGAAGAAATTGTGAAATTACGAGTATCTGCTGCTCAAATTAGCGGAGAATTAGCATCACATCTTAAATGAAGAAACTAGTTGAAAACTATTTTGAATTTATACAGTCGGCTCAGATCGCCCAGAATCCCAACGCGTATACAATGTACAGCGCAAACCCACAAGGATTTACACATTCTAGAGCACAAGCAATTGCACGATATGCACAAAAGTGCAAGGACTAATCGTCGTCTTCGTCCAGCTCATCTAATCGCGTGGGAAAGATACTTATACTGCTAATCTCCCAATTTAATAGAACATCATCCAAATCATCGTGAACTATCGAAAGAGTTTGAATCTCTTCACCGATTGTTTTATAGCTATGTGTTAGAATTTTTTCTTTGATTTGTTCCAACTTTGATAAAATTGTCGTTTCTAATTCTTTACGAATTGCCTGCGACTTAACTATCAGTTCATCATTTATTTTTGCCATACATTACTTTTATATTACGAAATATCGTTTGGTTTCTAAATAAATAAACTAAAGATCAAATCTTATTAAAATAACATAACATGAGAATGAAAAATTTTAAAAGCATTAGACGCCTCCTTGAGCAAGCAGCATTACCTGCAGCAATTGAGCCAAATGCAACGGCATCACTAGGACTTCAACCAGAAGCTCCAGAAACTCCAGAAATGCCAATCGATTATCCAGCACAACAGCTTGCGCTTCCAGCAGAAGGTCAAGCATCTGCTCCAGTTGATCCAATGACGATGACTGTTGGTGATTTCATCAATAAATGTAAAGAGAATGATCCATTGGTAGCAATGGGAATTGAATCATATGTTGAAAAGAATCGTCATATGTTTGGCGGTCACACTGCACAACCTGCACAAATGATGACTCAACCAGATCAGGATTTGACATTTTCCGCTGCAGTTGCTCCACAAGATGCACAAATTGCACCTCCTGCACCAGTACAACCATTTTCATTAGATCAATCACAAGATTCTCTAAATTTTCCAGGATAAAATGATTAAGGGCTTTGTAAACTATATAGTTGAAGTAATGGGAACTGACTCAATGGAACGAGATCCAGCAGATATTATTATGAGCCCCGATACAGAACGTGCAAGCGCAATGATGTTTTATGCAGGATCATCTGGGTCTATTCCAGCACAATGGAATAATTCACCTTTCTTAAGCGGTGGAAGATTAACCAGCGCCTTCGGATTAAACCCAAAGACGGCTAAGAAGAAGAACGTATTATCATACCATGATTTTAGAAAAGCAGCAAAGCATTTTTCAAAATAAATAATAAAAATATACACTACAATGGCAGCATCATATGTTTCAAGTTTTAAGAAGTTCATGAAAACAGCAGAAAAAGAAACTGCTCCTGAATTGGAAGTCGGTGCAAATCCAGCAGTTGAAGAACAAGTAACTCCAGCAGCACCAGTCGCACCGCCAAATACTGCTCCAAAAGCAGATATTCCAGTGGCTCCGCCAAGTATTGAAGCAAATCCTGCAGTAATTGCAACTCGACAAGCAGCAGCAGCAGCTATTGCAAACAGAGATAAAGTTATCTCTGATAAACAAGCAGAACTTGATAAACTTAAAGCTGCACAGGACGCTTTAGTAAATACGGCAAACACTAACTTAAATAAAGCATTGCAAGATGCTGGAAAAGCAGCAAACCCAACAACATAATGGAAAAACGAGTAAAGTCATATCAGGAATTCATCAATGAGGCAACAAAAGAAGTTGTTTACCCGACTAACTTTACTGGCATGGTACAGAGCGCTCTAGCTGGAGTCTATACGTCAGTAATGGCAATCGCACAGGAACTTGCAAATGAAAAAGCTGCTCGAAATCCTGGTAGATATACTGGAACAATTGAGGATATTGATATTACCAGAGCTATGAATCTTATTTTTCATAGCGACTGGAAAAAGAAATTAAAACAAAAAGCACTTGGCCAAATGATGCATAAATCAATGGAACGTGCAGGCAAGCAAGATGCAGTTATTGCAAAAAAGAACCAGCGAGCAATGGGTAGAATGCTAGGAGACAAAGGCTTTACAGTCGATGTCGACAAATCTAGTGTTAGATTCAGTGACGATGGATCAGGTGGCGGACCGGGATCAAATCAATAAACTAACGATGAGCGAAAAAGAACTTATAGAAGACATTAATAACGAAATCACCTTTTCTGGTGCATTACCATATTCTCTTCCAGAAAAAGAGATTAAACGTATCATCACAAACGATTGTCGATATTTTTGGGATAACTGGAGACATGCAGTAGAGAGCAGATATCTGTTATTACCGCTTGAACTGTTTAAAAATGCAACATTTAAAAAGTTTAGACAAATCCAATTACCAGACTGTGTACAATTTGTCGTTGATTTTAAAGAAGCACGCGGTGGAGGTTCAATGTTTGGAACAATTGACCGAGATTTTGCTGAACAAAAATTCATCGGATCTGAAATTTACTTGACACCATTTGTTGGAGAAAGTTTAGTGTATCGTACCGTTATTTTCTCATTCTTAGATCTTACTAAAAGTTTTATGATTGACTCAATTGCGTATGATTACAATAAGAACACTAAAATGCTTGGAGTTTTAGGTAGAACTCCACCAGCTAACGCAGTTCTTCGAGTTTATAAAAAACTTGAACCTGATAAATTATATGAGGATGAGGTGTTTCAAAGATATGTTCGTGCTCACTCAAAAGTAAGACTTGCGCATATGTTACAAACATTCAATTATACTTTGCCTGGAGACGTTACTGTAAATTATCAGAATATCACAACTACTGCTGAAAAGGAGATGGAAGAAGTTAAAGCAATGATGAAGGGAGAAAACACTCCCGATTGGATGTTTTTAGTTCATCAATAATTAATATGGCACAACTTAGAGATTTTTATCTTAGACCTGAAACTGACCCAGCATATCGACCAGAACAACTCGAAGTGCATGAGGACCTTGAGTCTGCTCTACAGCAGATTAAGATGACGCTATTCACTAAAAAAGGAGAAGTTCTTGGAGAACCTGATTTTGGACTCGATGTCGAAAAGTACCTATTTGAATTTACAATTGATCCGTTTGCTCTTACTAAAGAAGCAGGCGGACAAATTAACAAGTATGTTGGCGAAGCTAGAAAAAGAAATATTGGAGTTCGTCCAGCATCATATTCAGATGATCGAGCAGGTCGTGAAATATTTGTCTTACTGATAGATATACCGGAGCTTAAAAATCCACTCTCAATCTTTTACGATTAAACAAAAAAATCCCCAATTGGGGATTTTGTAGTTTTATAAGAATAGTAAAAGGTTTATAAACCTTTTGCCGTTAACCATGCTCGCATAGCTGCTGCCAGTGTAATATCTGCACTACTTGCAAGATTCGGCGCTGGCACAGGTGCTGGTGCAGGAACTGTATTTGGAAGCAATACGATAACATCTCCTTGCTGACTAAGCAAAGTACCCAGGTCAGTAAATGTTAAATAAAATCTTCCACTTAATCCCCAAGAAGTACCCCATGAATTATCGAACCAGACTCTTGAATTAGGAACATCAATTTGTCTAGCAACAATTTCATGACCGCCGGCTAGAGAACCTGTTATTTTTACTCGACCGTCTCTGTCTGGAAAAGTCATTCCATTGTACCAATTAATACCAACAAGTATTGGATATTGTGTTAATGCAAGTAGAGCATCATTTAAAGTAAATGTGTGTTGATATCCAGATATAATACCAGCTGATTGCAATGCTTTTGCGATTGATAAACCAGTAGAGCCAAAGTCATTTGGCGGATATGGACCACTTCCATCAATTATTTCAGCATCTGAATAAAGTGCAAGTGCGCCTATTTGATTTAATGGATATTTGCTAACTTTAGGAAGCGTGTTAAATAATGGATCAGTTGCAAGTGCCCCGACTCCAGCATTACCTGTACAACTTCCAACATTTCCTTGATTTAATATGGAAATATGTCTAGGATGTGTTACTGATGCAAGAGAGCGGCCTCGAGTATCAAAGGCAAAATTTCGAGACCTTGAATCATGATAAACATTTCTTTTAAGTCTAGGATCAGTACTTGGAATTCGTTCCTTTACTATTATTATTTTATCCATTGTATTACTCATTTTTTATTATTTATTTAGAGTTGACCAGTACCTTTAGTTTCTCCACCTTCAATTGTTTCAGACCCGGCTTCTGCTGCTGGTGCTGATGGTGCAGCTCCGCCTCCGCCGGCACCAGCACCGGCTCCTCCAGCAGCTCCTGCGACTGAATCAGGTTCGGCATCATCTTTTGAATCAAACCATTGTTGATTTGCTTCAATTTCAGATTCAGTCATTTTAAGTTCCTTACGAATCAAGTACTCAGTTGAGAAGAACGGTGTTCCATCATCTCTAGTGATTCCTTTCTTAGCAGTGAATGATGCAATACGTTTCGCTTCGATTTCGTTTTCCTTAATTTCTTCGAATACATTATCATTATGGTAGGTAATACCGATTGCATTTACGAATTTATGGTCATCGGCTAACTCCGGAAAATCTAAACACATTTGTAAGTACCAAGGTTTAATTATTAATTCTGAGAAGGCAGAACGTAGTCGTTTAATAAATTTCTGATAACGAATTTCCTCACGACTAATACCTTCGGCATTAAGTGTGAATGCTCCCATACCACTTTGACCTTCCCAACGAGAATATGGAATTTTAGAGTCCATTTTTAATTTCTTATAAAAGTAATTTAGCAATTCGGAACCAGATAAATTTGGTCCAGGATAAGCTAGTGTATCGATCTTCACCTGTTGATTTTGATCGTTTACTGGAAGAACATAATTTTTATAGAATAAGATATTTGGTTTACCGTCTACTGCTAATTCACCAGTGTCTCCATTAAATGAAATATCTTCTTTTAATAAGTTCATAAATTCACGAACGTCTTCTTGACTCTTTTGTAAACTTTTAGAACCTACTGGAACAGTTGTGGTCAAACGAATTGGCGCATTCATTACGTGCCAAATAACTTTACTGTGCTCAATAACACGAAGTAGATTAAAAGAACGAATTAAACGTTCAACAAATGAAACACGTTTTGTTCTAAAGTGATTTGCGTATGAAATATAGATAATTTGCGAGTCATTTAATACTCGAGTTCCTCCATTAGATAGGTCATATTGTAACCATTGTAGGAACAGCTTGCCCTTTGCATCTTTTTGTAACTGTGGTGAAATACTTGCGGGGTCAAGTTCTTTAAAACCAATAATTTCAGTTGGTTTTTGTAAATCGTTATATACTATTTCAAAACACAAGTGGCCTTCAACTAAGAATTGGAACGCATACTGCCATGCAGAAATACCGCCATTGAATCCCCAAGCATTATACATCTTGTCGAAATTATCAATGTGACGCTTTACTACTTTTTCTTGGAAATTAAGTCTTTCCTCTTTTGTAGATCCGCGATACATGATTTTTCCGGTTAAATCTGTTGCATAACAAAAACGATTTTCATCATCGTTAACAATCATATCATCTACGATTGTTTCAAGGATAAATTCGATTTCGCCATTTGATGCAACGTCACGAAGGCGTTCACGTTTCACTACGTAATCCAACTGGAAGAAGGCAATTGCCTTTGATCGAAGCTGTGAGGTAGTATCGGCAATTGCCATTGAGAATTTAAGTAAATCATCACCAGGACCAAGTCGAGTTGATCGTGCTGCAATTTGGCTCTCAATGAAACCAATCGCTTGTGAGTTTTTAAGAAGTAAGTCTTCGTACTTTGTACCGAATTTGCTTAGTCCAGCTAATTTGCCGCTAGAACGTCCTCTTGGTGTATCTAAAAATCCACTCATATATTATTATTATTATTATATTGAATTTGCCATAAACTCTTCAAAAACTCGTTCCATACTAAGGTTATCTGGGAAAAGTCCGATCTGGGAAAACCTAGGTCGGATCATCATTCCAAAATTATCCCAATCTATTAATCGAGCTTCTGCGATATCGTCTATATTATATTTATTTATTGAATAGTTTAGGTTAGAGAAACCTATGATTTGACTTAGAATAGTTGTATTCACTAAATAAAAGCGCTGATCTATTAATTGTCGCTCAGCCAATGGCATAAGTTTACCATCTCGATATAAGTGCGGAAATCCGTTCTTTGCAGAAAATTCATAGTATGCCTCCAGTAGTTTTGTACTAACCGGAATCGGCATTGTTCTTAAATTAAGAATAATCGCAGTTTCTTTCCAATTATCATGGAATAGAACTAACCCACATGGACGTAAATCATAATATGGTTTACCACTGGCCAGCTGAGGAACTATTTCTTCTGTTAAGTTAGGAACATTACTAACAATTTTAAGAGAATAGAATCTACCAGGTATGAATTGACCTCGACGTTGAATAACTCCAAGAGTCTCTGCAACTTGAGTTAGATCAAGTCTACCGTTATTTTTCTCTATTTCTTCAAATTTCTTCAAACTGCTAAACTTTAGATATTTTACACCTTACTGAATAAAAAGTTTTCGGTTATTATCCCGAAACGCATTTCATGTTTACTTGCATAAAGTCTAGCTGCCGCAAACTTTGCATTATTAATAATATATGCTTTCGCATGACGTGCATAATTTAAGGTCTGCTTCTCAGTAAGTCTCTTTGGCGGTTCAGGTGGAGTCAAATACTTGTTCGGTTTGACTTCAATTAACCATTTATTTAGTGAATCATTTGTACCCTTAGTTGCCATATAACAATCAATCCAATAAGTACATTCTTTTTTTAGAATCGGATTGAAATAAGGAACACCTACTGGCTCAGATGCATATTCAACAACTGCATCATTCTGATCACAATAGGTTAGGAATTTAAGTTCCCAACTTGAACGATATATGATTTTACTAAGATCACCTGTATATTTGTGTGGGTTGTGCGGAGTAAAATACCCTTGCTTGACTCGACCATTTTGAGGTTTCAAAAAGTCATGTATGTCTCTTTCCTTTTTTGCCATATATTATTATATATTAAAAAAGGAGCCGAGCTGGCTCCCTTTAACTCTGTACCCATCGGCACGAGGAAATAATTAAGTAACGCTTAATCTTCTAAGTGATCTGCAATAAATTGATCAGCTTCTTCTGGACCAATTTTACCAAGTTCAACCAATTTAACTATTAGCGCTGCGATTGCAAGTTTTTCAGGAACATCTTCTTCTGACATTTCAAGCTCGTTCTTTTCAAAAGCAGTAGTTAAGTCGTTAAATGCTGCTTCTGCTGCTTCTGCAACTTCTTCTTCAGAACCAACGAGTTCGACTAACGCATCTAACATAGTTTCATCAAGATTTAATTCATCAAGTACTGCAGCATCTGATGGATTATCTCCGCAGGTAGTGCAATTTGAGAATTCGTTAAGTGACATGATTCTTTTCATGATTTATCTGATATTTTTATTATTTATTAAACAAGCATCAGATCGAATGCAGAATTTGAAAAGTATTTATCCAGAAAGTCATTAAATGAGTCAAATGTTAATTCAGAATCGCGAATAAGTAAGAAGCGATATAGGTCATTAATATCTTTGATTTCATCACGAATAATTTTAGCGGCAGTCGGGTAGGTTTTACGTAAATCATACATTATTTTACACCATAGAAATACAGTATACCCTTTCATTAACAATTCAAGGCTGTGTTGCTTTCCAGCTTTATCATTATCGAATAAGATTCGTGAGTTCTTCTTAGTTACTAGGCTTGCTAACAATTGTTTGCTTTTTGTTACGCCAGTTGTTGCTAAACAGTTTCGAACAAACATTGCATCAATTTGTCCCTCAGTGATTGTAATCATCTGAGTGAAATTGATGTTTAGGATATTGAAATAGTTATTGATTGAATTGACTTCAGTTATAAATTCGTCTTCTAAATCATTAAGTAGACCAGTCTTCTTAAAATCAGTGTAGTTTTTGATATTATATTTTGGTCCAGGATAGTTATCATCAATGTATCGAATGGCAAAGCCAAGTACTCTACCTGATTTAAGGTCAAGATTAAAAAGATAGATTTTATCTTCTCTTGAATCATAATAACAGCTTTGTTCAAATACTGGAAGTCGATTAATCTTTCGTTTATCAACAAATTTTCCAATTGGACTTTCAGGATCGGCTTCTGAACATGGACTAAGAGCAAATCGACTAATTAGGTCACGAAAGACTAGAAGTTTCTGACCGACTTCTCGATTGATTAGAAATTCAATTAAAAATCCTCGTTTCTTTGTTGAGGTAGTCGGTTTGTATTCAAGTTTCTTGGCACTTACTCCAGGAACACCGAGCTGATATTTTTGTGCAAAATTAGATATAAACTTATCTAGCTTGATCCAAACAGAACAGCCATCATTGAAGCACTTATATGTTTGAGTAGATAGGTATAGATTTCCGCGTTTTTTATTTGGGTCACGTTCTGAGTCACCACAATAAGGACAAGCAAAATTAAGCTTATCATCATCGGTGTCATTTATCTGCTGGCGAATCTGATCTCCAGGAAAACGTTTTTTAAGAACGTCTTGACAAAATTCAGTTACAGAGTACGTCGTTTCCAATTTAAACATTAGTCTTCAGTTGCGTCATCCTCTTCGAGTTTACTAAGAGCTACTGCTTTCTTTTTAGTTATGCGTTTGAGATATTTTTCAAGTTCAAACTTCGGAACAATTATCGAGTTTAAGCCATATTTTGTGATTATTGAAAGATATTCAGCAAAATCATTTTCTGGAATATCTGCATCCGGATTACCGATAATTTTCCAGAATTTTTCTGGTACTTCAACATATTCTAATGTGTCCTGATCGACAACATATAGTGGATAAATTTGGTCATCGGTTAAAGGTTTCTTACTCTTCACCGTAATTAGTTCAACGCTACGTTTAAGATTAGAATCAAGCGAACTCATCTTCATCGCTTCCAATAAACGATTTACTGGCTCGACAATTAGCGAAAAGAATTGAATATCACGATCAATCGGCGGTGCAAGCTCAGGTGGATAATTTTCAGGAGAATATGCGAACACATCAAAATTATGTTCATTTGACGCACAATAATAAAATTTAATCTTATCGCCTTCGCGAATAGACGCATATTTCTTATTTAAACCTGTTTTAAGTAAGAGATAATTATAACAGGCAGCTGCTCTTGGAAAGATTGCGATACCTTTGCGCAACGATAACGTTTCAATGTTATCAACGTATTTATTATATACACGAATTCTAAAATTGAATGCGATATCATCGATTGGCAACTCCATATATTCATCCTTGAGTGCTTGTAATTGAGGAACTAAGTCACGTTCGATATTTAGATTCTTACCAATTTCCATCACATACTCAGTAAGCACAGTCAATTTCTTTCTGGCCCAAATCGGATATGACCCTTTAACTGGTTCAAGACCCTTGATAATCAATTGTCGCTTTTCCTTTGGAATAAGTTCCATTGCTGGATTTGGGTCGTACGCTACTTTAATTGCATAATTTTTCTTCTTCAACCAGATACCATATTCAGATAGATTTTCGAGCTTGAATTTAAGACGGTTCTTCGTATTAAATACTCTGCCATATTTTTCAAAGCAGGCATCAAAATAGTTAGAAAGTCGATGCTGATCAATTGCGACACATAATTTCAATGACTCATCTCGAGTTAACGTGATGCCCTCTATTGAACTAAGTGCAGAATCAAATTGAACATATATCGAGTCAGTATCTGTATAGATCGCAGCCTCTTCTGTGACCTGATGAATAACATATTGATCGATACCTAACGTCTTGTGCAATTCAGTATCCAAGTGCCACTTTGCTTGAAAATAGTGATTTACTGCCTTAATACTAAACTTAATTAGGTCCTGACCTTGTAAAGTAATCGATTGGGCAATATCCGGATTATAAAAGTAGAACCACTTATTTCCAAATGCACCATATATACTGTTGATCAAGATCTTTATTGCATTTTGCTTAAGATCAAGTTTTTTAATTTGTCGTGTCGTATCTTCCATATGTAATATCATACTAAATATTTGACATAAGTTTAAACTAAAAGTAAGGTGCGTAGTAATATATAAATAAAAGAAAAAGATTATGATACTTAGTGATTTCTTAAATGAATACGGAAGAGTAAATTCAATGAAACTAAGAGACTCGTGGATGGAATCTCATCTACCAGATAAGTATGCTGAGATAAACAAATTTATTGAAGATAATAATATTTCTACAAATAGATTTGTAGAAAAGGTCTGGTATTATCTAAATAATGTAACTGGCACGGTAACATGTAAGAAAGAAAAATGTTACAATAAGAAGACTTTCTTAGGGCTACTCACTGGATTTAGCACATACTGTTCATCAAAATGCTCAAATGGCGATTCTGTTGTAAAAAATAAAAAAATACAAGCATCATTAGATAAGTATGGAGTAGAAAATCCATATCAATCTACTGAAATAATTAAGAAGATAAGAGCGACGAATTTAGTAAGGCACGGAGTAGACAATCCTATGCACTCAAGTAAGATTAAAAATGAGATGATTGCACGATCATTAAAGAAAACTGGTAGGCGCTGGTCATTATCTAATGGAGGAAGTGCGGATGTAATAAAGAAGGCAAATAATAAAGCTGCATTTGAAGAAAAATATGTAGATCTACAGGTTATTGAATATTCATATGAAAAATTTGGAATATGCACATTTAAAAAAGATAAGTGTGGTCACACGTTTCAAATAACCAAGTGGCAGGCATATCTGCGTAATATGCACAATATCGAATTATGCACAGTATGTAATCCAATAGGAAGTTTTAATTCTACTAAATGGCAAACTGAACTATCTGACTTCTTAATGACAAATAATATATCTTTTGTTGAACGAGACAGGACAGTTCTTTGCCCGTTTGAATTAGATTTTTATTTACCTGAACATAATATAGCAATAGAATTAGATGGACTTTATTGGCACTCTATCAATTTTAAAGAGCCTAAATATCATGTAGATAAGACAAATTCATGTGAATCTTTAGGAATTCAGTTGATTCACATATTTGAAGATGAATGGATTTACCGAAGAGAAATAGTCTTATCTAGAATATTAAACTTGGTTAATAAAAATAAGCGTAGAATATTTGCTAGAAAGTGTGTGGTCCTAGAAATAAGTTCAGAGGTAGCCAAAAACTTCATAGATAATAATCATATACAAGGAAATATTCCATCAAGCAAAAGATATGGTTTATTTTTTGATACTGAATTAGTTTCAGTAATGACATTTGGAGCGTTAAGGATATCCTTGGGGTCAAGAGCAAAGTCTGGCGAATATGAAATGTATCGATTCTGTAATAAAAAAGAAATAAGTGTTGTCGGTGGGGCAAGTAAACTATTAAAATTTTTTATTAATTCAGTAAAACCTAAATACATATTATCATATGCTGACCGCAGATGGTCCACTGGAAAGATATACAAGACTCTAGGATTTAAAGAAATAACTAAGACTGCTCCTAATTTTTGGTATGTAAATGGAGACACTAGAGAACATCGGTTTAATTACACTAGAAAGAAATTACTTACTAAATATGCATCTGATCCTGCTAAGAGCACAGATGACCTGCTCATGGAGTTAGGACTAGTTAGAATATATGATTCTGGAAATCTTAAGTATGAGATGAATCTAGTTTACTAATATTACCTGGATATTAGTATTTTTTGGAAAAATAAAAGTATTTCTTCTAAATCTATACGTGAATCTTTGGCCTTCGAAATATATAATAAAAAAGAGGTTCTATATGGGTGAAAAGCATTCGCTGGATAAAACTTCAGAGTTATATGACATACTGCCATTTATGGAAGCATTTCCATTTACTGAGTATAAAATAACACTGGAAACAGACGAGATTGACTCAGGAATAGCGCCTATGCTATTAAACGAGTTAGGCACCTTTGGTACGAGCACTCACCTAAACTTTTACTATACTGAAAATGACTCAGCAGTTCAAATATCTTTTGATCAAGACGACGTCTTTGACATTGAAGATATTTCATATAAGATTAAGATACTAAATTCCATTAGAGAATATTTAGACACAAGTATACAAAGTGATGTAATAAAGGATAAATTTGCTGCTATTAAAAAGAGTAAAAAGTTTATCGACCTCTTAGAATCTGATAATCTTAGCTATTCACCATTTATCGAAGTTTTACAAGACATGTGTGAAATCCACGATATTACTTTTTCTACACCACAATTATTGGGAATACAAAAATTGAGTTTTGCTCAAATTCACGAACATCAGCTTACGCCAAAACAGAGAGAAACATTAAAGTCTTTTTTAAATTTTAAATTACACTATGTTAAAATAATACTTGGTATAGTGATCGCAGCTAAAATATACTGATAGAATGGCAAAAAACAGAACAAAATTATCTAAAGAGGAACATGAAGACGTTTCTAATTGGGACAAAGAGCGCACGAATTTACTTTCGGCAAAAATTATGTCCAATCGAATTGACATCAAATGTCGATCTAATGCACAAAAGGAAGTTCTTCGAGCAATTGACGAAAAAGTAATTTCAGTAATAATTGGCCCACCAGGAACAGGTAAAACCTATCTCTCATGTGCAAAGGCATTAAAATTTATTAAAGAAGAATCGATGATCTATCACAAGATCGTCTTAATTAAGTCGGTGAATGTGCCAAAGGACGAGGAGATCGGTTACCTAAAAGGTACGCTAGAAGAAAAGATGGAAATGTACATGTACCCGTTCATCAGTAACTTTCATAAAGTTATTGGAAAAGCAACAACTGAACAACTGAAGAGCTCAGGAATAATTGAAATTTTACCAATTAAATTTGCACTAGGAGTAACTCTAGATGACTCAATAATAATCGTAGATGAAGCTCAGCAAATATCAAAAGACAACCTACGAACGCTAATCACTCGAATAGGAACTAACTCAAAAATGATTTTCCTAGGTGATATCAAACAGAAGTCAGTTAATAAAAGAGAGAAAAGTGCTCTTGAAATTCTAATAGAGCATTTTAACAATATTCCTGAAATAGGAATTGTCAAATTGGGTCGAGAGGATATTGTTCGACACCCAATTATTAAAAAGCTTGAAGATATCTTTGATAGTATTGAAGAGTCTGAAAAACTAAATGGTAATAAATAACAATAATGAAGCATATCCGAAAATTTATCCTAGAGTCAAAGTCAACTGTCGAGACTGAGTTTGAAGTAATTAAAAGTTTACACAAACTTGGACTAGTTGACGATTCTGAACTTAAAGTATATACTTATATCGCTTCAGGAAGCACTGGAGATCTCAATTTACAAGGTACTCCAATCCAGAGTCTGCCAGCTGGGCTACGAGTTGACGGAAATCTCAATTTAAGTGATACTCCAATCCAGAGTCTGCCAGCTGGGCTACGAGTTGGTGGAAGTCTCGATTTACGAGGTACTCCTATTGCAAAGAAGAATAGTAGTGTACAATTAAAAAAGATGTGTCCTGGAGTAAAAGGAAATATTGTAATATGAAGCATATTTATAAATTTAAGCTCAATGAGTTTCACCCTGGTGCAGATTCTATTTCGAATACTATTAATAGATTCATAGGATACGGAGAGGCTAATGGAACCTCTTTAGAAATAACAAGGGAGGCAATTAGTCTTTTACTAAATTATTATGGTAATCAGGAAATAGAGCCGGAAGTAATACGAGGATCTGAACTACACACTGCTCTACTAAATATTGAGAACTGTATTAATACTTTACAGGATGATGGATATCCAGAAAACTGGATATATAAAGAGTTACGAAAGTTTGCATAAGTCTACTTCTTGTTTTGAAATTTTAAATTCTTGGTCCTTATATACTTCTTCTCTCTTTTCTGCGTGTTTAACCATGTAACCATCGAGTTGATCTACTAGATCCCAAACAATTACTTCATTCTTTTCAGCAAGTTTACGCATGCCTCTGCCGATAGACTGACGAATCGTTATTTCAGCTTTAGTAGACTCTGCAAATATAATATGGTGAACATTTTTTAAATCAATTCCAGTAGAAAATGTTCCGTTCTCAATAGGAGGCAACTATAATAGTTGCCTCCGCTTTGCCCTCCATTATTTGTATTGACGTTGGTTTTGCCATATTTAATTTATTTTTTTAAATGTCCACCCTAGTGTATTTTGTACTTGTTTATTTTTTAAATATTTTGAAATTACTGATTTTCCGGAATTAGTAAATTTTCGAACAAGAGAAGGAGAAAAATCAAACTCTTTTATCATTTCGATAACACCGGTTCGATAATAAATTTCACCATTTGGAGAAATAATTTCAAGTTTTTGCAAATACTTTTTTCGAGATTTCATTTTCTCTCTAAATTCAGAATTACTCCATTTATCTTTTAATTTTGAGCTTATTTTCTTTTTAACGTCAGGTGTATTTAAACAATTACGTATTTTTTCTTTAAACTTTTCTCTTTCAATATTTGATAAATTTTCCCAATATTTTTTATTGCGCTCCGATATTTTTCCAGGATTATTTTTTATCCATTCTGAAATTTTTTTCGAGTGACACCGTCGTCTTTCTTCTGTCCATGAGTTTTTAGCGCTATTACAAAAATTCAAATATTTTGATTCATCTGATCTGATTGATTTCCATGCAGCAACTCCTCTCTTCTTATGCTCATCTGGAGTTGCATTATTCATATTATTACGTTTAGCTTCTTTAAATTTTTCAAATTTTTCGTAATTTGATTTTAATTTTTTCCATCCATTTTTTGTAGCAAGCGACAATAATTCTTTGTTTTTAGTTAATGGACTTTTCATAAAATTTAAAGTTTTCTGATTTTGTCTAGTCGGATATGCTCTAAATAATCGTTCATGAGCAGTAATATGGTCAGTATATTTTAGATTTACGATATTCCATTCACAATTTATAAATTCAATAAATGTTGAACGCGGTAGAATGTGGTGTTTTTCACAATATACTTCAGAATCTGCTGGAGAGACTTTTTCTAAGACAAATGAAATATAATTAATTAGATCATCCTTTGAATACGGATCTCCACATTTTTCTATAAATAACTCAAAAATTTTTTGTTTTTCAGAAGGCATATTAGACTGGTATAGATTTTAATTATTTATCTATTTGTATTCTTTAAAATCCAAGAATCTAGTATATCATCATCCTGAGCTATGTCTCTAGCTTTTTTTAATGTTCCATTAGTTAATGGAACATCAGTATTTGAATTGATTTGTATTTTTAAGTCATTAAATGTAAATTCTATAAGATAATTTATTTCTTCCATTGTGGCTTTAAATACGTCTCTATCTGAAGACCCTACTTCCCCATCTATGTAAAAAGTGTTTGAGTTCCACTCTAATAGTTTATGTTGGATCTTTTTACCGTATTCGTTCTTAACGTCTGAAAAAAGAATAAGAGTATTTTTACCGAAACTTTTGACTAGATCATTAATATAATTGAGTCTCTCTTTGCTTTCAAAAATAAAACCCTTTTCGATAGCTAGCATGTCTCGGCCATAGTCTTTTGCATCTTTATACATCGCTCGGCCATCCTTCTTTAATGCCCAATACTTTTGCAGATATTCATCAGCTCTATTATATTGGAGTTTGACAATTTGAATTTCAATATTTGGAGAATATCCATGGTCAATTAAGTGCTTTGCTGAAAGAATCATCACTAGTGGGCCAACATTTTCCTGAACCCTAAAGAAATCAGAAAACTGCTCTTCAATTTTCACAGTTCCTGAAAGACCGAGTCGATATTTCCATTCAGTACAATTAATTAATATCTCTCGAATAACGTTGCCACGGCTCTTATGTGTTTCATCGACACATACTGTAATAAACTTTTTAAATATTGCAGGATCTAGGTTTTGTAAACTTTGATATGTTGAAATAACTATCTCGGCATTATCGAAATCTTTTTGATTAAATCGATCGTCTCCACCAATTGTGCATATTTTCCATGGAGCTCGGCCAACTGCATATAATTCAAATTTTTCAGCAGTCTGACCGACTAATGAGATATTAGGAACAATAAGTAGTGATTTATGTATTGCGTCTACTTTCTTAGCATCGCGTAAAAATGAATTAAAGATATAGAAAATAAGAGTTTTACCAGAAGAGGTTGCAAGTTCCTGTGTACAGAACTTATATTTAATAGCACGATATGCTCCTTCGATTTGGTAATCTCTAGGAACAATCGGAAGTCCTTTTTCATCGACTACTCCAGTCAATAGGCGAGTTACGTACTTTAGATATTTATCGTGGTCGAGTCCGAGACTTAACATTTCGTCAATTCCTTCAATTTGACAATCATATCCATATCGATTTGCAAAATTATAGATTTCTTTCCAAAGACCGACTGCGATAAGTCCATCCTTTGTGATAAATGGATCAAGCCCATCCCAAATACCACGTTCTACTAAAACATTGAATGCTGCTTTTTTGGATTTACGTTTGAAGAATTTGAATAAGTCACTGCGCTCTGAATTTAAACTAAAATCAACTAGCTTAATAAATTTTTTATCTGGAGTAAGAGAAAAGAGTAACAATCCATGGCAGATTTTTTTAGAGTCCTAGCGTTTTCTCGATGTCAAGACGAGTTTTTATACCAAAGATGACGTTATCGATTGTTTTAATCGATTCGTTATAGAATGAGACTTGATTTTCGAAAATTTCAAGATATTCCTTAGTTGTTGAGGTTTTACCATCAATTACGATATTCTTTTCGTTTGCTTGATATCGCAATTGCATGTTTTTAGAAAGAGTTTCCATAGCATCTGCCTTCTCATCTCTAAACCGCTTGCGTAATAGAGTAATATGTTCAAGTAGACCATGGCTGTCCTCAAGTAAACGTTGTCTTAGTGACAGCATATTAACTTGTGCTTCTTTCAACGTTTTAAGATTTGAAAGATTACTAATATTTGCATAAATGTCCTTAGAAACCTCAGTACGTCTCTTTTGAAATTTATCTGATATGTTTGCTTTAGTATCTTTAGCTGTAGTCTCGCTCATGTTGTAAACTTTAAAGTATTATACTCGAAAAGGAGCTAAAAGTTTATCCTTCGAACTCGATAAAATGATAATAGGTTGATCCGATCTTAAATTGGTCCTCAGTACTAAATTCGTCTGAGCTTAAGGTTGAGACAATTTCGTTTCCAAAATCGCTTGAGGTTCCGTCTTGTGCATATAGTGTAGAATACTCAGCACCTGCTCTACCAACAATTATTTGTTTAATATCGAATTTTTCATATAATGTTTTAACTTCAGATCTATAATCTTTATCTCGATCCAATGCTAAAAATATACTTGGGTAGTTAATTGGTTCTCCGTTATTATTGATAATCGCGGTCTGTTTAATATACCCAGTTTCACTAAAATAAGACAAAGCTGCCTCTTTAAAACTAGCAACTGTTCTAAAAACAACGATAACGAAGGGGCGTTTCATTTGAATAGTATCGCGGATATCTGTCCATGTTGGAGCAACGTCTGCTGTGTGTTCTTCGAATAGTTTTATGAACTTTTGTTTCACCTAGATTAAAACTTTTTATTATTTATCAATAAAAGATATCGTAAACATACAATCATGAATAAAGTAAAGATACTTCAAGTATTCGATCTCGACGAAACTTTTTTTAGAATGCCAAGCTACACTGGTAAACTTTGTGTAGAAACAGATACTCTAAAATTTGATACCCCATATGAATTCTATGACCATGAACTATCACTTTCTGAAGAAGCGCATTATATTCAGCTTATCGAGCCAGTCTATAATGCTTGGAAAGAAGGTAAAGACTCTGGCACAACTCGATCAATATTAATAACGCATCGCGTCGAAGAATTAAAAGACGTAATTGTCTCAATCTTTGATAAACGAGGAATAGTATTTGATGAAATGTTCTTCCTAGGTCGAATGTCAAACAAGACTGATACTTTACAGGATGTCTTTGAAAGAATGTGGCCAGACGTTGAAGAAATTCAAGTGTTTGAAGATTCAATCGAACAGATAATAAAATATCAAGATCATTTTGAAAAATTAAACAGAGCAATGGATATAAAAGATCTACCGGCGATCCGGACTAAGATTTATATCGTTGATAAGTCTAAAATGTATAGAATTCAAGGTGTAACCCTTTCAGAACCAACCCGAATAAAATTAATATGATAATTTTTTGCGAAGGCCCGCGGTGTTCAGGCAAAACTTTTTTAATGGAGTCTTTCTTTGCTCAGAACACGAATCCTAATATTATCTACTATAAATTTGCATTTGCAAAGTATATTGAAGACCTTGGAATGAGAGACCAGGAAACTGGTCCAGGCGTGCACTACTTTAGTATTGCAAATGTCCTAACTATTCTTGAACTAAACAAAACCATCTTAAAAGATAAGATAATGATCTTTGATCGTTCAATCTTTTCAGCATACGTATGGTCGATTTATCGTGAACGAATGGATAAAACTAGATTGCTTGATGAATTCGAAAAAGTTCTAACTGGCGATCTTTATCAAAACTGTGTACTGTTCTATACGACTCGAAAGAACATACCTGCACCAAAAAGACAAGAAAAAGATTATTTTGGTAATTTTGAGAATTATTCAGCTGAAAAAAAGATATTTGAAGAAGTACTGGACAGATTCAGTAAATATATTAGCCAGTCGTCAAAGAGCAATCATTTTATCAACTATACGAATAAATTTGATGAAGCCAGTGTCACAGAATTCTGTGAACTTATTAACGGCTTATCTTCAGTGCCAACTCTTCTTAATAAATAATAAAAAACCATTTTAAAATGGCAAAAGAAATTAAGCCCTTCCTACAGTACATTAAAGAAGAAGAGGAGCAAACTGGCAATGTTGAGCGTCCGCTAAAAGGATATACCGCAGATCAAATAATCAATCGAATTTCTGAATTGATGGAAATATTAGCAGATGATGTTCGTTTTGGTGTTCCTTCCGATACATTAGGTAGAGCAACTACTTATCGTGATGCAAATGGAGCGATTCAAAAGATTAAAGATATGCAACACTATTACGAAAGTAAAGGTGAAGATGTTAGATTCTATTGTTGGTCAATTAGTTATAACGGTAGCTGGAAAGCAACGACTAACTTAAAGAAAAAGATCGAAGAAGCTGGTGGATTCGGTGAAGAAAAGTTAAATATGAATTTGAAAAAAATAATTGACTATTTTACGCAAAATGCAGAAGACTCAGATAATATTAGAAGCATTTCAATTAGTATGGATGCCGCAAGTATTAGAAAAGCATTAAATAAACAAGCGGACGCAGATGAAGATTCTGGAAAAGACCAGCCATCTGAAAAAGCAGAAGAAAAAACCGACGAAACATCAGCGAACCAATAATTATGGCAGGAATCAATAATTTAAAGGAAGTATACGAAAAAAGAGGTGAAGAATTTTTAACAAGTCTTCTCAATAGCTACGTCATAATTAATGAAAAAGTAGACGGCACTTTCTTTGGAGTAAAGAAGAACAAGGACGATAAGTTTAGATACTTTAAGAAGTCTGGAGAGATTAGCTATGTTGACCGAGTACTGATGAAATATTACAATACTGCGATTTCGCATTTTGAAAATCTTTCAGAAGATAAGAGACAGCGAATCCCATCTAATTTCTATTTTGGATTTGAGTATTTTACAAATGGCGATAATTTAAGCCATAAATATGACCGTCTTCCAAAAAATAACCTAGTTTTGTCCTACATTCATAAATTAGACGATGCCGGCAAAGTAATTTCAACTGTTCAGAATAAAGAGCAACTTGACAAGTGGGCAGATTATTTAGGTGTAGAACGCGCACCGATTATTTTTGAAGGAAATTTAACAGATGAGCAAAAAACTGCAATTTTAGAATTTGTTTATGCACCATCTGAAGAGCTCTTCACTAAATTTAAAACACGTTCATTTACGAAATATATTATTTCGATTCTTAACGACCAACAAGAATCATCTTTTTTAAAGACTGATTTAACTGGTAGTGTCGATACAATAGTCTTTAGATTCTACGATGAATCGAAGGACGATTCTGACGCAAGCGTCTTTTTAGCGAAGATAGTCGACCCAATATTTAATCACACTAAAACAACGCAGCCTAAAGAAAATAAATCGCAAGATTATATTTGGTTGATTGTAATCGACTTGATGAATTTCTTTGAAATGTATGATATTTCTGAATTAGAAACAATGTGTGAAAAGGGGACTACCTTTGATGAGAAATATGTTGCACTAATTAATGCAATGTTCAAAGATTTTATTAAAGAATATTCTGGAAAATATGAGGGACTTAGGTTAGAAGTTCCAGACTATCTAAAACGTCCTGAATTTGAATTAGATGCAGCATTAATAAATGATCCAGAAATAATCAAATTACTTAAAGATGAAACGTATACTGAGATCTATAAAATTCTGCTGAATTTCTTTAGACGTAATAGAAAGAGTTCATCATCTGGTTTCTTTACAGCTGACCTGCTAACTCAGCTTAACCTGATCGTTACTAAGATTAGAAAAATTATCATGGGCGATCAAGTATATGAAAGTCTATTCCCAAGTTTCAGTGAATTTATTGGAACGCAAACCGATGAATCTATCCTTAGTGAAAGAGAAGTAGCTGAAGGTAAGCATAAAAAACCAGAAGCAGTCTCAGTTAACCTATTGATTGGAAATTTTCAACCAGTAACAATGGGTCATATTAAAGCTGCTCAGAAATTAAAAGCAAAAAATGGAAATAAAGTCGTTTTCGTTGCGCTTAAATCAGAAGAACAAAATCAGAAATCTCCATTCTCAATGAAGGAGACTAGAATAATGCTTGAAAAAGTTCAACAGGAATATCCTGAGTTAATTGCAGATGTTAGACTAATTGCATCTGGACAGATCGAAGAAATCCTTGGATCAATTCAACCAATATACACACCAACTCTTTGGGGAACATCAGAACGTCGACTTAAAGATTATGTCTTACAATTAGACTATATTAAGAAGAAGAGTATTCCATTGCGCTTAGAAAAAGAATTCAAATTAGTAGAATTACCAAGTTTTGTAAAATCAGATGAAGTTATTGATTCACTTATGAGATCAGATTTCACTGAGTTTAAAAAACTAGTACCAACCTCAATCGCGTCCGAATTTTTTAATTTACAGAAAGAACTTAAAACTGATGTACGAGAAGAAGAAATTAAACCTGTTTCTAAATTTAGTGCAATTTTTGAAGGTGAAGAAGTAACTGCCGAAGTAATCGACCCGAAACTAAAAGAGGAGGATGATGACAAGAACACCATTTAAAACCATATATTCGTAACTGAATATAATATACAAATTCATAATCTAAAAGATGAAGTTTACCGAATTAGAAGAAGAAGATATTGAGTATATTGCTGAAGTTTACTTTAACAAATCAATATCCTGGGATGAGCGGTTAAATCTGCTTGCTCAAAAATTTAAAAGGTCTGAGAGAACAATCCAACACTGGATTGCAAAACTTGGATATAGTACAAAACAGGTAGAAGACTCACCGCAGCTTATTAAAGCTAAAACAAAAGAGCTCAACCGGACTAAGATGAGATTTATCATCACTTGGGCACAAAACAATACTGATGTTCATGAACCTCTTATTGCAAATATTGAAAAATTAGCAGAAGAATATGATGCTGATATTCATGTAATTGCAGGTAGATATAAAAATCCAACCTCTGTAAATACAGATAAGGATTATGATTATTGGTCAGAACGTATTGAACAATATTTAGATGCGAATCGTCACGATGTACATAAGTATCTTTCAATCCTATCAGATGTTAAAATTCAGCCAACTGCAGTCGATCCAATGACTGGTTTACAAGGAATGAGCGGTATTAATTCATGTGTATTCGGTTCACCGAAAGTACAGATGGAAACAGTACCTGTTCTTGAAGGTAATCTACCAAAGATAATGATGACCACTGGAGCATGTACTATTCGAAATTACACTGATTCAAAAGCCGGTAAAAAAGGAGAGTTTCATCATACTTTAGGTTTCGTAATAATTGAAATAAAAGATGACGAAACCTTTTTCATGCGTCAAGTAACTGCGACAGATAATGGAAACTTTAGTGACTTATATACTCGAGTAGAATACAATGAAGAGACAAAGGAATCTACAATCTCACGAGTGGATAACATATCTGCGATAGTTTGGGGAGACTTACACTATGGCAAACATGATCCGCGAGTTTTAGATGTAACCTTTGACTTGATGGCAAAATTACATCCAGAACATGTCGTCTTACATGATGTGTTTGATGGAACTTCAATAAATCACCATGAAATAAAGGATCCATTTATTCAATATGAAAAGGAGATGTCTGGCACTAATTCATTAAAGAAAGAAATTGACGAGATGTTAGTTGGACTTGAAGAATTCCAAGACTATAATGTTGTAGTTGTCCGAAGTAATCACGATGATTTCGTAGACAGGTGGTTAAAAGACACAGATTGGCGAAAAACAGTTACTCCTAAGAATTCATTAGAATACATGCAATATGCTGCTGCAATTCTAGGTGGAGACGCAAAGAATGGAGTGATTCCATTTGTAATAAACAGAAAGTTTCCGCAATTTAAGACACTAGGTCGAGACGATAGTTATATTGTAAACGGCTGGGAATTAGGACAGCACGGAGATATTGGAACAAGTGGAACTCGCGGATCTCTACTCCAATTTAGAAAATTAAATACTAAAATAGTAGTAGGACATTATCACTCTCCTGGAAGAAAGGACGGAGCTATTGCTGTCGGTACTACAACTCACCTTCGAATAGGATATAATAGAGGAGCCAGTGGATGGTTGCAATCACATGTAATTATCCATGAAGACGGAAAGGCACAACATATTAATTTTATTCGAGGAGAATATACAACTTTAAAATAATCACAATGCAGTGAAAAAAGAAAAACCAGAAAGCTGGAAGAATCTTGAAAATTATCGCAAGGGTAAAGAACAGCTACAAAATGCAGTAATGCAGCATCCAGAGGACGATCCGAAGACCTCAATCTTTGATTATGTGAAAAAGAACATAAATCGAAAGTTGTGGGTAATACCATATTCAAAATTCAAAAGAAAAGGCGGTAAATAATCGCCTTTCTTTTTTTTGATAAATAATCAAAATACTCCAGCAAAAATGGGATTTTCTCAATATTTATATAAGGCTCTAATGAAGAACAGAGCAATCTACGAAGACTCAGTAGCAGCTTCGCCAGTAATCGACTTCAATTCAATTAAAAATCAGATTGAAGCAAATGTCGGTGGTGATATTGATAGCAAAGAAGCTATTGAAACATCATTTGAAGGACTTGAGAAAGCGTTTGATACTGTTCCTTTAGACTATTTAGAAAAGAATACAAACGCTCATCTGGAGGAATTCTTTATACTTGTAGTTGACGGTAAACGTATTGATTTCTTAAATAAATTCGCAGAACGAGAAAAAACGGCTGCTGAGAATATTGTTAAATCACTATCATCGATTGATCGCGATCGTGATCAGATGAAATTTATCTCTCTACTTAAATCATATACAACTGTGACTGAGAGACTCTTAAAAATATACAGATTACTTACTGGGCAAACTGAGACAACAAATGAATCTGTAACCATTGAACCTGAAATCAAGACAAAAATCGATAAGATTGTCGTAACTTGTAAATCTGGAGCAACTGCTGATTTTGACAAGTTAATATCAGCAGAAGGTAAAGTCATTGATGATATTCCAGAAAATAGTGAAGGTGCTGATAAATTTTTTCGATATAAAGACCTAATGGATTTTCTTGGACTTGCAGCATTCTTAAAAGATAAGATGGGCGCAAAAGAAAAGAAGATTGATGCAGTTGAAAAAAAAGAAAGCGTAAGTACTAAGAGAAAGAAGCGTATTATAGATAGTCGACTAATTAAAGGTATTCAATATGCCAAATTACCAGCAATATCAAGTGATATTATTGAAACGAATGGTGATCTGTTCAAAATGTTCAAAACTCTTGAAAAAAAGAATTTGCCATGGATGACTCTTGCACTTGAACGATATGTATTTAAGGGAGATGCTGCCAGAGCGAAAGAATTTGATTCAAATGGTCGAGTTGCAGAAAGTCCAAAGGAAGAAGATCAGCTTACATATCTAATGGCCAATAATTCATGGTCACTAAGCTATATCAAAGGAGTGGTAGACGGAGAATTAGCAGAAAAGGAAGAAACTAATTATATTGCGCGTCTGGCAACAGTTACTACAGAAAAAGAAAAGGAGATTAAGAACTATTATCTTTCTAGAGATTTTAATCTTGGTAATTTTAGCGGAATTCAATTAAAACCAGAAATACGCCTACCTTTACACGTTAAAGTACCTCTTCCAGTAACTGATGCTGATCGCAAGAAGGAAAGCCCGCTTAGAAATGTACTTAAAGGTCTAGGCCAAATTATTTCTGGCATGGTTAGTGCTATTCCAGATAAAGGAAATGAACAAACTGCCCAAATTGCACGTAAAAGAAATATTGCAGTGTTTAATGGAATTAACTCAATTGTTCGAGGAACCGTAGGTGCAGTTGGCGGTAAGCAAGCAGGTAGAGATTATGCGGAAAAGACAGAAAATATCGTGCCTAGCAGTAATAAGAAACATATTAAAGAAGATATGGTCGGATTAGGCGATGCTGGAGGAGCAATTGTAAATCCAGAATCGCCAGGACAAACAATGCAAACTCCAGGAAGTCTGGCTGGCGACATGGACACATTTTCACTTCTTGGTCCAGGCAGAAAGTTGACACCTAAGAAGGCAACTAAAAAGAAGAAAAAGAAGTCGACTAAGCCTGTGGTAAATAGTAGAGTTTCGAGTTTTTCAGATTTTATGCAACGTAAGTAAGTAATACTTGCATACTTTTTTTAATCACAATAAATAATAAAAAGAAATACAATAAATGGGTCTAGGAAATTGGAACATGCTTGGAGGAAACTCAAACACTGGTGAAGCAGGGCAGTCAACTGATAATTTGCTCAGCATAACTGATTCGCTGCCTCAGCTGAAGGACACATATACTGATAAAGCACATGGTGCAGTTGATGGTCCTGGAGGAAACGCAATGACCGTTCAGGGCACAGATTCTGCATTTAATCCATTTTATATATTTAGATACGCAAAATATGGATCAATTGCAGGCAAAGACTATTCTCCAGAATACCATCGTGATCTAAATGAC
>Ga0114977_10000247_pt1 | contig 35963 bp, 35 predicted proteins | sample S_130805_MF_Meta_FD_87026 | JGI IMG/M metagenome (GOLD analysis project Ga0114977, IMG submission 87026) | Freshwater microbial communities from Lake Simoncouche, Canada to study carbon cycling - S_130805_MF_MetaG | ecosystem: Environmental > Aquatic > Freshwater > Lake | place: Lake...
AAGTTCGCAAAGTGGGAACCGAGCTTGGATTACCTGACGAGATTGTGTGGCGTCAACCATTTCCCGGACCAGGTCTTGGCGTGCGCATCATTGGAGAAGTAACACCAGACAAAGTTGCAATTTTGCAAGAAGCTGATTTTATTGTGCGTGAAGAAGTGCGCTTGGCCGGTCTTGAGCGCGAAATTTGGCAAGCGTTTGCAGTACTCGCTGACATTCGTTCGGTTGGAGTGATGGGTGACGAGCGAACTTATGGTCGACCAATAATTATTCGTGCGGTGACAAGTGATGATGCGATGACTGCAGACTGGGCAAGACTGCCGTATGACTTGCTGGAAAAAATGTCATCACGAATTATCAATGAAGTAAAGGGCATTAATCGCGTTGTGTACGACGTGACATCAAAACCTCCCGGCACGATCGAGTGGGAATAGACCCGAATTATTCGTTAGACTGTTTGCATCATGATTCGTAACGCCGTTGGGCGTGTACGCCGGTGTGTGCCTCGGTTGGCCGCCATCATCCTCACCACCTCGGTGGCTGTGGGTAATCTCGCTGTGCCTGCAGAAGCGCTTGGTTTGCGACCCGCAACTGGGTCATCGGGGGATCAGCAGCAGCGCGTCAACCAGATCATCGCCGAGTTGGACAAGATCGGCAATCAAATTGATGCACTCGATGAAACGTACGCTGCGGCGGTCAACCAGCAAGAAGACTTGCAAATAGAAATCGATGCATCCATCGCCAATATTGCAGAGTTCGAAGCAAAACTTGCGACGATGCAAAATGATTTGAAAGCGGTAGCGCTGAAGTCCTTCATGCGCGGCGGAATGTCCAATAGCTTGTCAAGCATCCTGAGTTCAACAAACTCTCTCAGCGATATGGTGCGCAAGAAATATTTGACTTCGGTTGCGTTGAATACTGGAGCCGGCAATACCGACGCATTGCAAGGCTTGATCGATGATCTCACGAAAGAAAAGAAAAAGCTCGAGAAGCAGCAGAAGAAAGCTAGCGATTTGGCTGACTATGCAGCCGCGCGTTTGAGTGCTGCTGAAGCCCTTGCGTCCGATTACACGGCTCGACAAGCAGATGCAGAGCGCGAACTTGGTTCGTTGCTGAAGTCAGAACGTCAACGTCGCGAGTCTGCTGCTCTTGATGATGCAAAGTCGCAAGCAGCAAAATTTGCCGGATCAAAGTATGCGAACATTGCTGCTCCATCGTCTCGAGCGGGTGTTGCAATTAAGGCTGCACTTTCACAACTGGGCGTGCGCTATCGATTTGGCGCAAAGTCTCCAGGCAGTGCCTTTGACTGCTCTGGTTTAACTTCCTGGGCATGGGGCATTGCGGGCTTGGGTATTCCCCGCACATCGCGTACGCAATATTCTGGACTCGCTCGCATTCCAACTGCGGCCATTCAGCCCGGTGATTTAATCTTTTCCGGCTATCCAATTCACCACGTTGGGATGTATTTGGGTAATGGTCAATATGTGCACGCACCTCGAACGGGCGACGTTGTTAAAATCTCTGCCGTGGCTTGGTCAAGGGTTGTCGGCGTAGTGAGGCCAAAGTAGGTATGAAGTTGATTCCAGCAGCTCCAACAGGTTGGCAAGGTGGATCATTCACTTCTGCTGGAATTACGCATGCCACGTACCGCAAGGGAACAGGCCCTGGCGTTGTAGTTGTTCATGAAATACCAGGCATCACTCCAAGTGTGCTTGCATTTGCCGAGCGAGTAGTTGACGCAGGATTCACGGTGGTGATGCCGTTGTTAGTCGGTGAGGTTGGTCGCGAGCCGAGTGGCAAGTACATGGCTCAATCGATGAGCAAGATTTGCATTTCTCGTGAGTTCACCACGTTGGCGATGCGACAGAAATCTCCAGTAATCAATTGGTTGCGTGCATTGGCAAAGCAGATACATAACGAATTGGGCGGTGCAGGTGTTGGCGCGATCGGTATGTGTTTTAGCGGCGGCTTCGCTCTTGGGATGATGGTTGATGACATCATGGTTGCGCCCGTGTTGTCGCAGCCTTCACTACCGTTTGCAATGGGTGCGGCTCGAAGTGCCGACTTGGGTCTGAGCTTGGATGACGAGATCATGATCAAGCAACGCGCAGAAGCAGGGTGTCAAGTACTTGGCTTGCGCTTTACTGGTGACAAACTTGTGGGTACAAGGTTTACATCGCTCAAAAAATTACTTGGTGATGCATTTATTGCAGTCGAGTTTGAATCTTCTTCAAAGAGTGACCACTCGGTGCTGACCGAGCAGGTTCAAGAATCTGGAGTTCAGCGCGTCATTGAGTTTTTACAACAAAAACTCATGCCAAATCAGTCGTAACTACAAAGCGCGGATCTCGAAAACTCTGCAGTGACTTTGTTGCTTGAGATGCAGAGGTGCAAGTTTGCACGAGGTGGCGGGCGAGCCGGCCTTTGGCGGCCTTAGCGTCGTGACCGCCGGCCTTGCCCGATTTTTCGTTGATCGCCACCACAATATGTTTGGCCACAATGTCGGTGTCAAGAGTAAATGCAGCTCGATGCTCTTGAGGGAGTAAATCAACGACAACGGCTCCTTTGAATTTCTTGTTCAACATTGCAGAAAGATCATCGTGCCACCAACGCGAAAGCAGTCCAAACGGTGCAAGTCTGGACCCCATCTTGAGTCGATAGTCAGGCACAGGTTCGTCGGCTCCAACTGCGCCCAAAAGACCAGAGATCACGATGATGCTGCTGAGTGCGCGATTACGTTGCGCTGCAGTGAGAGTTGCAATATCGAGATGATCCCAAACCACACCTGTGTAGCGCTCAAAGGCGGGTAGTGACGGAGAACCATGTAAAGAAGTGTTGGCTACGCGAGCTCTGTCGAGGTGTTTGCCCTTTACCCCAAGCAATGTTGCATCGCCACCCTTTAACGAGTGGAGCCGATCGACGAGTGTCTCTCTTTGTGTAGTTAAAGATTTTCCACATGCGCCGGAAGATTCGCGCCAGGGCTTATTTGCTGCACCGCCTGCGGCCTTGCCTTCAGAAGGCGGGAGCAATATAAATAGGGAAGCCACGACACGAAAGTATGGCGCACCCCCAAGTAAAGTTGTGGCATGTACGAAGTGAAACCTGCAACAAGTTGGGCGACAGATTTTGATCATGCCGACCCCGCATACAACGCCAATGCTCATGAGATTTGGGACGAGCTGCGCGAAACTTGCCCAGTTGCGCACACCGACCGCTATGGCGGCGCGTGGTTGCCCGTAACTCACGCAGATGTTTCTGCAATTGCGCGCGACACTGATCATTTTTCTTCTGAAGGCGCAGTGCTCTCCAACAAGCCACCGATGGAGGAATGGATTTCCAACGCTCCAATAGGTGCAGCACCACCGATCACTTCTGATCCACCATTTCATGCCGATGCGAGGCGTCTGCTGCTGCCTGCATTTAGCCCACAAGTGATCAATGGATGGGAGCCAGAGATTCGCCGTCTTTGCAATGAGTTGATCGACAACATGGGCGATGCCCCAACTGTTGATGCGGCTGTTCAGTACGCACAAAACATTCCGGTGTACGTGATTGCCCGCATGCTTGGTTTGCCAGTAGAGGACAGCGACTACTTCCGTGACACCGTGCACTTGGTGCTCGAAGGTATTGGAGCACCATTTGGTGAACGTCAGCAAAGTTTTGAGCAGCTCGATGCGTATTTGTCCATGCACGTGCGTGACCATATTGAGAATCCCAAAGATGATCTCATCGGCTTTTTGTTGAATGCAAAAATTTATGATCAGCCGTTGTCGCCAGAGCATGTTGTTGGCACCATCATCTTGTTGATGGTTGCGGGCATCGACACAACGTGGAGCGCGATCGGTTCATCTATTTGGCACCTCGCGCAGCATCCATCAGATTTGGCGCGAATGGTCAATGAACCAGAACTCTTACCAACCGCAATTGAAGAGTTGTTGCGCGCATACGCACCAGTGACCATGGCGCGCATCGTCAGTAAAGATGCCACGATCGGTGGTTGTCCTGTCAAGCGTGGTGATTCTCTGTTGTTGCCATTTCCTGCAGCCAATCGCGACCCAGAAGTTTTTGATCGCGCGGATGAAGTGGTGATCGATCGTGAAGAAAATCGCCATCTCGCTTTTGGTCTCGGCATTCATCGTTGCCTTGGATCGAACCTGGCACGACTTGAGTTGCGAGTTGCTGTCGAAGTGTTTATTGCTCGATTCCCCAAGTTTGACCTAGCAAATGCTGATGCAGTGACGTGGAGCCTTGGCCAAGTGCGTGGCCCACGCAAGTTGCCGGTACGTATTGTGCAACGCTCGTAATTAGTGACCAACTCTCAACCCCCAAACTCCATTGATCTAGATGGGCTCAACCCGGATCAGCGCGATGCCGTTTTGCATCCAAGTGGTCCACTACTTGTTGTAGCTGGCGCTGGGTCGGGTAAAACTCGCGTACTCACACAACGTATTGGGCATCTCATTGCAACGGGCACGCACCCGATGCATATCTTGGCAATCACGTTTACCAACAAGGCATCGCAGGAAATGCGAGAGCGTGTTGCGGCAATTGTTGGGCCAGTGGCCCGACAAATGTGGGTGAGTACTTTTCACGCTGCATGCGTACGCATCTTGCGTGCTCAAGCCGAGCACATCGGCTATCCCAAAACATTTTCTATCTACGATCAGAGCGATTCAACACGCTTGGTGGGGTATTGCATTCGCGATTCGGGTCTAGACCCCAAGCGTTTCACACCGCGCGGTGTGCAAGCACGCATCAGCTTGTGGAAAAACGAATTAGTCATTCCACACGATGCCGCTTCGCTGGTTGATAACTCAATTGATGAAAAGTATGTCGACGTATATCGCGAGTATCAGAAGCGTTTAGAGCGCGCAGGCGCAATGGACTTTGACGATCTATTGACGAATACGGTTCGGCTATTTCGTCAACACCCAGACGTATTACGCACCTACCAAGAGCGTTTTAAGCATATTTTGATCGACGAGTATCAAGACACCAACATGGCGCAAAACGAGATTGTGCTGATGCTTGGCGCACTGCATCACAACGTATGTGTGGTGGGCGATACCGACCAGAGCGTGTATCGCTTTCGCGGTGCAGATTTCCGCAACATCATGCAGTTCGAGAATGCGTTTCCTGAAGTAACAACAGTCGTATTGGCACAAAATTATCGCAGCACGCAAACGATTCTGGATGCAGCGAATGCGGTCATCACGAACAACGTTGATCGCAAGCCAAAGGATCTATGGACTGACTTGGGCAAGGGCGAAAAAGTTATTCGCTATTTTGCAGATGATGAGTTTGGTGAGGCCAACTGGGTCGTCAATCGGCTCAAAGAAGTGCACGATTCTGAACATCGACCGTGGAGTGACTTTGCGATTTTTTATCGCACTAATGCGCAAAGTCGCGTACTTGAAGAGTCACTCATTCATCGCGGTGTGACCTACAAAGTTATTGGCGGCACCAAATTTTATGATCGTCGCGAAGTAAAAGATGCGCTGGCATATTTGCGATTGTCATTTAACACGCTTGACGAAGTGAGCCTGAAGCGAATTTTGAACGTGCCAAAACGTGGCATCGGTGATACGACTATTGGCAAACTTGATGTGTATGCCAACGAGTGCGGCATTTCATTTGCTCTAGCGCTGCGCAAGGCAGCCGAAGCCGGTGTGGGTGCTGCGGCCTTGCGAGGTATCAGCGCATTCAATCAACTGATTGACGAATGTCAAGCACTGTTGGCCGATGGTCCAAGTGCAGTGTTGCGCCACGCGCTCAATGCCGGTGGTTACATGAGTGAGTTGAAGGCCGAAAATACTGTTGAGTCGGCCGGGCGCGAAGAGAACATCAATGAGCTGATTGGTGTTGCCGCTGAATTCACTCAAGTTGACGAATTCTTAGAACAAGTTGCACTTGTTGCCGACACCGACCAACTTGATTCGGATAACCATGTCACCTTGATGACGTTGCACTCAGCAAAAGGCCTCGAGTTTCCTGTGGTATTCATCGTGGGTGTGGAAGAAGGAATTTTCCCTCACAATCGTGCGCTCAATGACCCTGTCGAATTGGAAGAAGAGCGACGCCTTGCTTATGTGGGCATCACACGCGCCAAAGAACAACTTGTGTTGAGTCATGCATGGAGCAGAAGCCTGTATGGATCAACCCAATACAACCCGCCATCCAGATTTTTAAGTGAGATCCCGGACGAATTGATTCAACGCGAAGGCAGCGTCGACTCAGGTGCCGACTCCGAGCGGTTCAGCTTTCGTTCGCATGCTGATCGTGGTTATGCACCTCAGCAGCGCCTCAATCGCAACAACACCAATGTTGCTCCAGCATCAAGCGCGCAACAACAAGATGCCAATCACGGGTTTCGAATTGGTGACGACATCGAACATCCAACATTTGGCGAAGGTGTGATTATCGAGATTCGTGGATCAGGCGAAAAAGCGGAAGCAACAATTCGTTTTCGATTGGTGGGAACCAAGCACCTCTCGTTGGCGTGGGCTCCGCTCAAAAAATCAAACTGAGAAAAACTGCGCGTGCGGTATCAGCCGTGCAGGTCGATGAGCAGAGTGGACTGACCTTCGACGATTGGCGTTACATCGCTCGGTTTTTGCAACTGATCAACTTGCAGAGTTCGACCATCACAATCGGTAAAGGTATGTGATTGTTTGACTTGGGCGACCAGGCATTCAGAACTTTTGTCGGCAGGGTATGCGTAGTAAACCTGCCAGCCTTTGAGAGGGTCGGTGCCGTTGTGCTCGATGACGATTGATCGCTTACCGTTGACGTCGCGCAAGTCTGGATAGAGGATCGGGCCATTTTGAGCTATCGATTCGGCCACATCTGAAACCTGACCCACCACAAATGTGCGGTCTCCTTGGATGACCTGGCGCTCACGACGGTCTGTGGCAAATGTCGCCATCAACCACGTGACCCCAAACAAAACCACAAAAAATAAGAGCCCTCCGGCGATTGGCAGAACCGCGCGAGCGAGTGGAGAGCGAAAGCGTTTTTCCATGCTTCCAGTGTGGCCGATGGCGACGGGGAGTCGACCGCTTTGTGGGTTGGTATAGGTCACTGTCGAGGGCGTAAGGTTCTGTAGTTGTGAAACGTCCTTACCGAGTTGTTGTGGCCAAACCAGGCCTGGATGGCCATGATCGTGGCGCCAAGACGATCACGCGCGCCCTACGTGACCATGGCTTTGAAGTGATCTACACAGGTCTGCACCAGTTGCCAGAACAGATTGCCGAAACCGCACTGCAAGAAGACGTGGATGCTGTTGGTCTGTCGTTGTTGTCTGGGGCGCATCTCACGTTGTTTCCACGAGTGATGGAAGAACTGCGCGCGCGCGATCTTGGAGACGTGCTTGTTTTTGGTGGTGGAGTTATTCCGGATGCCGACGCGATCGAGTTGCGCAACCAAGGCGTCGGTGAAATTTTCGGACCAGGTACGTCGCTCAAAGAAATTGCAACATGGCTTGAGCAAGCGCTCGACGCTCGAGAATAATAATCGCGTGAACTACAACTGAAAGCAGAGCAATGGACCTTTTTGAATATCAGGGCAAACAGTATTTTGCCAAGTACAACATTCCGGTATCTGCTGGTGGCGTAGCAACAACTGTTGACGAAGCAGTTGCTGTTGCAGCAATCGCGAAGTATCCGGTCGTGGTGAAAGCACAGGTGCAAGTTGGTGGTCGTGGCAAAGCCGGCGGAATCAAGTTGGCCAATGATGAAGCCGAGGTGCGCTTGCACGCCAAAAATATTTTGGGCATGGATATCAAGGGTCATGTTGTGAAGCGCGTGTGGGTAGAACACGCATCAGATATTGCCGAAGAGTATTACGCGTCGTTCACGCTTGACCGAGCAGCAAAGCAGCACTTGTTGATGTTGAGCGCCCAAGGTGGTGTCGAGATTGAAGATGTTGCCGCAAAAGATCCAACTGCAATAGTCAAGTTGCATATCAACCCAATCGATGGGCTCTCGCTCGAGACTGCGCGTCGAGCTTCGGTTGAAGCCAAGATTCCTGCTCAAGCGCTAGATGGCGTAGCCGACATGCTCGTCAAGTTGTACAACTGTTTTACTCAAGGTGACTGTGACTTGGCTGAGATCAATCCATTGATCTTGAAACCAACCGGCGAAATTCACGCACTTGATGCAAAAGTATCGCTAGATGTAAACGCATCGTTTAGGCATCCTGAGTGGGCCGAATATGCAGCGACCGAAGAGTTGGATGCGCGCGAGCAACTTGCACGCGAAAAGAATCTGCAGTACATCGGGTTGGACGGCACAGTCGGCATCATCGCCAACGGTGCAGGTCTCGCGATGAGCACGCTCGATGTGGTTAATCAGGTTGGCGGCACGGCTGCCAACTTCCTCGACATCGGCGGCGGAGCAAATGCCGAATTGATGACGGCGGCGCTTGAAGTGATCAACTCGGACCCTAAGGTCAAGAGTATTTTGATCAACATTTTTGGTGGCATCACTCGTGGTGAAGAAGTAGCCAAGGGAATCGTTGAAGCAGTGAAGCGTGTAGCCCTGCGAGCCCCAATCGTCATTCGTCTCGACGGCACAAATGCTGACGAAGGCCGAAAGATCCTTGCTGATGCGGGCATTCCTGAATCACAACTCACCAGTCGCCCAACCATGCTCGAAGCCGCTCGCGCCGCTGTCGAGATGGCCAAGTAGGAGAACGAACCATGGCAATTTTTGTAGACCAAAATACGAAAGTCATTGTGCAAGGACTGACGGGCGGCCAAGGGCGCTTTCATGGACTGCGCAATAAGGCATATGGCACGCAGGTAGTTGGCGGTGTCACGCCAGGAAAAGCTGGACAAGACGTAGAGGGGATTCCTGTTTTTGATTCCGTCGCAGACGCTGTTGCGGCGACGGGAGCAAACGCATCGTTTATCGCAGTGCCTCCCAAAGCAGCACCAGCAGCAATTCTTGAAGCAGCCCGCGCAGGAATCGGTTTTGTTGTGTGTATTACCGAGGGCGTGCCCGCGCAAGATGAAGCTCGCGTATTTGCCACACTGCAACGTGATTATCCAGCCACGCGTTTACTTGGACCAAACTGCCCAGGAATTATTAGCCCAGGTAAATGCAATATCGGCATCACTGCTGGCGAAATTGCGCAACTTCCAAGTGCGAGTGGTCCAAACGTTGGAATTGTTTCTCGCTCTGGAACTCTCACATACCAAGCGCTGTACGAGTTGAAGCAGCAGGGAATTGGCGTCAGCACATGCGTAGGTATCGGTGGCGACCCAGTGCCTGGAACTTCGTTTGTTGACTGCCTCGCACAGTTTCAGGCAGATCCAGAAACACATGCAATCATCATGATTGGCGAAATCGGCGGTTCGGCCGAAGAAGAGGCCGCAGAGTTCATCACGAATCATGTGACCAAGCCGATGAGCGCATACATCGCAGGTGTAACTGCGCCTGCTGGCAAAAAGATGGGCCATGCTGGTGCCATCGTGTCTGGTGGCAAGGGTACGGCGCAGGGAAAGATGGATGCATTACGCGCGGCTGGTGTTCAGATCGGTCTGAATCCAACCGAAGCAGGAATACTGATGGCGGAGATCGTTCGTACAATACGCTCGTAGTAAATGAATCGTCAACAATCACTGAGGTATCTCCCGGGCCTAGACGGTCTGCGCGCTGTTGCAGTCATCGCTGTGATTTTGTATCACGCCAATAAAAATTGGGTGAGTGGTGGTTTCCTCGGCGTAGAAGTATTTTTTGTAATTAGTGGTTATTTGATCACGATGCTGCTGATTAATGAGTCGCAGGAAAATGGAAAGATCAACTTCAAAGCGTTTTGGATTCGTCGCGCACGAAGGTTGTTGCCCGCACTATGGACTCTGCTGATTGGTGTCACTACATATTGCGCATTATTTGAGCGGGACACTCTTGGAAGTCTTCGTGGGGATGTCGTGGCGGCATTTGTGTATGGCTTCAACTGGTTTCAAATCTGGGTTGGCACCTCATATTTCAGTGCATTCGGTTTTGTACCGCTTCGACATCTTTGGTCGCTGGCAGTTGAAGAACAGTTTTATTTGGTGTGGCCGATATTGATTGCTGTGGTGCTCAAAATATTTGGCCGCAGACCGTTACTCCTAGGAACGTTGTTTTTTTCCGCGTCCATTGCAGTCTCTATTTATGTTGCCAAAACGTTTGAACCTGGTGCGAGTGGTTCGGTACTCGAGACCCCGGATCACTACATTGCACTCTTCGGGCATGCTGTTTCGAAAGTTGATTTCCTATTCTTGGGAACGCTTGGACGATCAGGCGGTTTGTTGATTGGTTCAGCCCTCGCTTTTTGGTGGAAGCCTTCAATGTTTAACAACGATCATCCAACATCGGAGCGTCATATTGTTTCGGCTGTTGGCTGGTTGGGTGTACTTGGGCTTGGCGCAATGCTGTGGAACTTCCATGATGTTGTTGAAGGCGGTGTCGACGGTGGCACGAGTGGCTATGCATTGTTGTTTCAGGGCGGCTTTCTTCTCGTTGGACTTGCCAGCATCGCAATCATTGCTGCGGCTGTGCACCCGCACACATTGTTGGCAACACGCGTCCTCGGTAATTCAGTTTTTGTGTACATCGGGCAGCGGTCGTATGGACTGTATTTGTTCCATTGGCCGATCTTTCAGTTTTATCGACAATTCGCCGGCCGAGGTCTCAACGCCGTCGAGTTTGTTCTGCTGTTTACGCTTGCGCTTGTTGTTACTGAAGTGTCGTATCGGTTCATTGAGATGCCAGTGCGCTCTGGAGGTCTTCGTGAAGCGTGGAACAAGCTTCGCCATTCACGGCTTGAGTCGGACAGAGAGAAACGACAGAGCATATTTGCCATTGGCATCGTTATCGCAGTTGTCCCGATTTTTGCATTGGTGAGTCTTGCTACAGCACAAGTCAAGTTGGACGACATTGGTCAGAGCCTCACCGATGGAGAAAACGGAGTCGTCAATGTATTGACGAGTACAACACTTGCTATTTCGACGGACACTACGGTTCCTGGTACAACCGGTGTTGTAGATACCGTTGCGCCTTCACCAGCGACCACAACACTCGATGGTCAAGTCATTGAGATCATTGCAATCGGTGATTCGGTGATGTTGGGGGCAGCAAATGTGCTGACAGAGCGCGGAATCACTGTGGACGCATTGAAGAGCCGACCGTTTCGTCAGGCACTCGAGATCTGCAACTACCTCAAGTCGGTTAACAGGCTGGGCGAAATTGTGATTATTCACCTTGGCACGAATAATGCAATTGATGAAAAAACTTTGGACGAGATTATGGTTCCGTTGGCTGACGTGGACACCGTTGTATTCGTGACAAATCATGTGCCAACTAGAAAATGGCAAAACAGTAACAATGTGTTGCTGATGGCCATGCCAGTCAAATATGGAAACGTAAAGATCCTTGACTGGCACGCAATCGCCAAAGCACATCCGGAATATTTGTACGGCGACAAAATTCACCTCAATCCAACTGGTCAGGCTGTGTATGCCGATCTCATCATGCAAGCAATAGGAAAGTAGTGTTCAAGTCATGACATCTTCAGCCAAATCACCAGTACGAGTCACTATCACCGGAGCAGCTGGACAAATTGGATACAGCTTGCTATTTCGTATTGCGTCCGGCGCGATGCTTGGTGCTGATACTCCAGTAATTTTGCAATTGCTTGAAGTAACTCCAGCGCTTGGCGCGCTTGGCGGAGTCAAAATGGAATTGGATGACTGCGCGTTTCCAAACCTTGTCGACGTAGTGATGACCGACGACCCAAACGTGGCGTTTGGTGACACCGATATTGCGTTACTCGTGGGCGCGATGCCTCGCAAAGAAGGCATGGAGCGCAGCGATTTGCTGTCAGCAAATGGAGGCATCTTCAAGCCACAAGGGGCGGCCATTAGTGCCAATGCTAAAAAGAACATCAAGGTATTAGTTGTGGGTAACCCAGCCAACACCAACGCTGCGATTGCGATGCACAACGCCAAGAACATTGACCCACGACAGTTCACCGCCATGACTCGTCTCGACCACAATCGTGCGATTAGCCAGCTTGCTCAACGTGTTGGACGACCAGTTTCATCGATTAAAAAAATGACGATCTGGGGTAATCATTCGACGACACAATACCCAGACTTATTTCATTGCGAAGTTGACGGCAAGAACGCTGCACAGATGGTCAATGATCAAGCATGGCTTGAAGAGACATATATTCCCACTGTTGCCAAGCGAGGCGCAGCAGTGATCAAGGCACGCGGATCTTCGTCGGCAGCAAGCGCAGCAAATGCTGCGGTAGACCATGTGCGTTCGTGGGTAATGGGCACGCCAACCGGAGACTGGGTTTCTATGTCTGTGCCATCTGATGGCAGTTACGGTGTGCCAGAGGGCGTAATGTCATCTTTTCCTTGTGTATGCGAAAATGGTGAGTACAAAATTGTGCAAGGTCTCGAGATTGATGCGTTTAGTCGTGCACGAATTGATGCTTCGGTCGCTGAACTGATCGAAGAGCGCGATGCTGTTCGACAGCTTGGCTTAATCTAAACCGATCACTTGCTGTAGTACCTAGCCAGTTTTTTGGGCAAGGGCAGCTTGGGTGTCTGCACGCGAACGGGTGCAACCAAGCGGATCTTGCTTTAACAATCGTGTTGCTGCGTTGGCGGGGGAGAGTTGTTCTCCAGCACGCCAAGCATTCAAAAATCTTTGCGGCCAGATCTCGCCCTGTAACAAATAAGCCTCAACCACAGGACAAACACGAGATATTCCAAAGTGCGTATGGCATCTGGTGATGCGCGCATTGCCCGATGAACCCATGACACCAATCCAATCGCCGGCACTGACTCGCTGACCAGTCGCAACTTTTACTCTGCCGAGGTGGGCGAAGTAGTAGCGCACGTTGTCATCTCCAATCAGAGTGATTGTTTTGCCGCCGCGAGTGCCCGGAGTATCACTTACTTTTGTCCATTTGTCGATTGTGCGCGTTTGGGTGATCGTGCCAGCAGTCGGTGCGAGTACGTGAGCAAAACAACCAACTACGTCGGCAGCAGGGTAGTCAATATGATCGCTTGGGTAAGTGACAGCAATTTTAGAGAATGGAAAAACATAAGCAATCTGCGTCGGCAGTGCACTGTCAGTAGACGAACTATCGGCAGCAAGTAATTTTGTGGGCGAGAGCAATGCAAGCAGCAGGTTTATTGCAGCAACGCAGATAGTGACTGTGGTGCGGAGCCCCCAACGCATGAATACGAGCGTAGTGCGGATCGCAAAAATGTTACGGTAGAAGCATGAAGAGAAAATTTTTTATTGACACGGATACTGCAAGTGATGACGCAGTTGCCTTGATCATTGCGCTACGCCATAGAGACATAGATGTGGTTGGCATTGGTGTGGTCGCGGGCAATGTTCCACTGGAGATGGGTGTACAAAACGCTTTGTATACACGCGAATTATGTGGATCAACCGCACCAATTTACGTTGGTGCCGCCAAGCCGCTGGTGCGAGAACTGCGTACGGCTCAGTTTGTGCATGGCATAGATGGCATGGGGGATATCGGACTCGATCTCGCGGGCAGGCAGCCAAACGCGGGAAACGCGATAGATGAGTTGATCAAGTCGGCGCACGAGTTTGATGGAGTGCTTGAGCTCGTGACGCTTGGACCACTAACGAACATCGCTCTGGCATTACAAAAAGATCCGAGTATTGCAAAGAAAATCAAACGTTGTGTGGTGATGGGCGCAGTTGCCGATCACATCGGCAATGTTACGCCCGTGGCAGAGTTCAACATGTGGGTTGATCCAGAAGCAGTAGAGGTCGTATTGCAATCTGGAATGAGCCTTGAGTTTGTTGGATGGGATATCTCGCGTAAATTTGCAGTAATTACGCCAGCAGAATCAACAATGTTGCGGGCAATGGACACGCTGTTTGCAACATTCTCTGTTGACATTCAGCGGGTTCTTGAAAAGTTTTGTGAAAATGAAACGCAACTTGCCGGCTTCGACTTACCAGACCCAATTGCAATCGCATACGCCATCAACTCGAGCGTTGCCGATGAAGTGCGCGAGGTTTACCTCGCTGTCGAAACACAGTCACCAGTTACCGAAGGCATGGTCGTGGTGGATATTCTTGGCATTATGCATCAAACACCGAATGCACTCGTGGTAACAAGCGCAAGGCATGATGTATTTATGTCAATGCTCATGGATGCACTTGAAGCATGAGTGAGCAGTCGCCGCTCGAAAAGGCATTTGTGCAACTGGGTGTCACCACTCGAAATGGCCATGACGAGTCGGTGCACTATGGGGCAGTAGTTGGTCTTGCGCAAGATGGTTCCATCGAGTTCGCCCTTGGCGATCCAAATACCATCGTGTATCCACGGTCGTCCACCAAGCCAATTCAGGCGACTGCAATGGTGGCAAGTGGGCTTGACTTACCTCCACGGTTGCTGGCGCTTGTGTGTGCGAGCCACGACGGGTCTCCGATGCATCTTGCTGCCGCACGCGAAATTTTGGCCACAGCCGGTTTGACTGAAGATGATCTCGGCAATACCAAGGACTATCCGCTTGACGATGATGCTGCTGCAGATGTCTTGCGAGGTGGTGGTGTGAAAACAAAGTTGCAAATGAATTGTTCGGGCAAGCACTCGGGAATGCTGGCAACTTGCGTACACAATGGCTGGTCACATGACGAGAGTTATTTGAGCGAGTCGCACCCATTGCAACAGCGCATTACGCAGATGGTGCCAGAGTTGAGTGGCGAAGATGCGGCCTTTATTGGCATCGACGGTTGCGGTGCGCCAGCACACGCCATGTCGCTGACTGCACTTGCACGTGTTTTTCGCACTGTGGTGATGTCGGATCCAACAAGCGCTCCGGGCAAAGTGGCGCATGCAATGCGCAGTCATCCCGAAATGGTGGGTGGACCAACACGAGACATCACACTGCTCATGCAAGGTGTGCCAGGGCTACTTGGAAAAGATGGAGCAGAGGGTGTGTTCGCAATTGCAATGCCCGATGGACGTGCGGTTGCGCTCAAAATCGCAGATGGAGCCAATCGTGCGCGTCCTCCAATGATGAAGGTTGCTCTTGAAGCGCTTGGAATTGATACAACGCGCGTCGACCCAAAAGCCTTTGACTCAACTATTTATGGACACGGCAAGCCTGTTGGAGGCGTGCGTATTACCGCAAAATTGTGACTAGCTATTAACTAGTTCTTGTAATACGAGTCTGCAATATCGAGCGCTTGATCGATGATCGCCATTCCTTCACGAATTTCGTCAGCACTTACGGTGCACGGTGGCACAATGTGCATGCGGTTGAAGTGCGCAAATGGCCAGAGGCCTTCTTTCTTACACGCGGCAGCGATATCGAGCATTGGCTTGGCATCGGCGCCAGCAGCATTGAACGGCACGAGCGGTTCGCGTGTCTCGCGACTACGTACAAGCTCTATTGCCCAGAACACACCGAGACCACGTACTTCGCCAATTGAAGGGTGTTTTGCCTTCAGTTTTTCGAGCTCCGGACCAATAACTGTTGCACCAATGTTCTTCGCGTTTTCAACGATCTTCTCTTCTTTGAAGATGTTGATTGACGCAACCGCTGAAGCGCAAGCGAGTGGGTGGCCGCTGTACGTCAAACCGCCAGGAAACTGACGATCTTTGAATGTGTCAGCAATCTTTTGACTAATGACAACACCGCCAAGTGGCAGGTACCCGGAGTTGACACCCTTTGCAAAAGTGATCAAGTCGGGAACTACGTTCCATTTGTTGACAGCAAACCATTCGCCGCAACGACCGAAGCCGGCCATTACTTCGTCGCACAACATCACAATGCCGTAGCGATCACAGATGTCACGCACGCCTTGCAGATAGCCGTCTGGTGGAACGAGGATGCCGTTAGTGCCGACAACTGATTCAAGCGCGATCATTGCGATTGTGTGTGGACCTTCGACCATGAGCGTGTCTTCGAGATGTTGCAGTGCACGTTGACATTCTTCTTTTTCGTTTGAAGAATGAAAAGCCGAGCGATATGCATATGGTCCCCAAAACTTCACGATGCCGGCAGTGCCGGTTTCGTTTGGCCAACGGCGTGGATCACCCGTCATTGCAATTGCTGTAGAAGTAGAACCGTGATACGAGCGATATGTCGACATCACTTTTTGGCGTCCAGTGTGCAGGCGGGCCATGCGCACTGCATTCTCAACTGCTTCTGCGCCACCGTTGGTGAAGAACACCATGTTGAGGTCGCCTGGTGCAAGTTCGGTAATCAGTCGAGCAGCTTCAGAGCGTGACTCGTTTGCAAATGGGGGAGCAACAGTGCACAACTTGCCGGCTTGCTCCTGAATTGCTGCAACAAGCTTTGGGTGTTGATGACCAATGTTCAGGTTGACGAGTTGACTCGAAAAGTCAAGGTACTTTTTTCCCGTTGAGTCCCAAAAGTAACTTCCAAGACCACCCGTGATCTCTACTGGATTGAGTGTTCCTTGTGCTGACCACGAGTGAAACACGTGGGCGCGGTCGTCGAGATATGCCTGGGTCTTTGTTGCTTCAAGTGTCATAGCAACAGCCTAATCTGCGACTATTACAACACTTACGGTTCCTGTTAGCTGAGAGTTGCCAAAACCCGCTTGTGTAATTGTGGCCATGCTCCAGCCAATCCAGCGTGCAACGAGAAGGTCTCCACTTTGTTGAGTGTTACCCATTGCAAATCTTCCGACTCGGCATTGGCAGCAAATGCGCCCGCATCACCATTGGTGTGGGCGATCACGGTGTCGTATCGCCATGGGCCGTGGTCATCGCTAAACACATCCCGCACTAAATAGTCGTCGCTATTAATGCCTGCTTCTTCAGATGCTTCGCGACCAGCTGCGGTTACCGAATCTTCGTGACTGTCGAGCGCGCCACCTGGCAGGGCCCAAGTGCCTCCGCCATGGGTCCATGCAGCTCGCAGTTGCAACAACACGTGGGGCTCGGACATGTCGAGACGAATGAGCAACAGGCCTGCAGCGCCATGAAGCCCCCAATGTTTATGACCACATGAGCACATCACCCATCCATCGCCGTCTCGAAAAGCCATGAGTTAGATCGTAGTTTCGGTGGTGGTCTGAGCCTCGCGTCGCGCATTTGCTCTTGTGGCTGCGCGTGCAGTTGCTTGGGCCGCGGTGATCTCGGCGTGATGTGCATGACATAACACTTCGAGTCCGCCTCGACCCGTGGCGTCGGGCTGCAAGTGGTGATGACACCCTGGTCCGTAACCCTTGCCTTCGCGGGGTTCGATGTGATTGACCTCGCAGTCGCGTCGGGCTGCTGAGCATCCTGGTCGAATGCAGTGGTATTTGGCTCGACGTTTCGCGGACGAGCGGGCAAATCTCCAGATGTGTTCGCGCTGCCATGCACGACCGCATTTGTCGGAGCACCACGTGGTGCGGCGCTTTCCCGTAATCAACTCATCGCACCAATGGCATCGACCAATTTCGCCCTGCCACTTACTGAGGGGGCAGGTAATGCGTTCGGCGACGAGGGGCGGCAACTCGAGTTTGTTAACTGCATGTTTCGTCGGTTTGCGTTTTGTTGCCATGAGCGTTTACAAACAATAACGCTCCTGAAACATTTTGTAGACACAGTGGAAATATTGGTCTCGTATTCTTTTTGCCGTTCGGCTGCAATGGCGCCTCTGGACGCGTCTGTATTACTGGAGCAATACGAGTATTGCCACTACCGAATGGAGAGAGTATGAAGTTTTTAATCGACACACCAGATCCGGTCACTGTGCTTGGTCAACAAGTGAGCTTGATGTGGATTGTGATTGGCGCAGCGCTGGTTGTTTTCATGCAGGCAGGTTTTGCACTTGTTGAAACCGGAATGACGCAAGCAAAGAACGCGGCACATGTTGTGAGCACCAACTTTGCAATTTTTGGGCTCGGCTTTATTGGTTTCTATTTAGTCGGGTTTGCATTTTCATTCGGTGGGTTTAGTTATTCCGCTTTTGGAATGGACGCACCAGTCGGATCTGCGTTGCTGGGTAGTGGCGACTGGATCTTTTTATGGAAGGGCGGCTGGGCTCTGTCTGGTAGCGCAATTACTCCGGCAGTAGTTGGATTCTTTTTGTACATGGTTGCGTTCATGGACACCACTGCCACTATTCCGACAGGTTCGATGGCCGAACGTTGGAAGTGGGGAAGTTTTGTGGGCTGGGGTTTCTTTTGCGGCGCAATCTATTACCCGCTGTTTGCGGCGTGGACTTGGGGTGGCGGCTGGTTGGCAAAAACATGGAGCTCGATGTCGTTGGGTGCTGGTTACGTTGACTTTGCTGGCTCTGGTGTTGTGCACGCAGTTGGCGGTGTCGCAGCGTTTACCGGTGCGATTGTTTTGGGCCCACGTATTGGCAAGTTTGGCAGTGATGGCAAGCCGCGAACGATTGCAGGCCACCACGTACCAATGGCGATGCTCGGAACATTTATTTTGTTGTTCGGCTGGTTTGGATTTAATGCGGCAAGTACCTTTGCGGCAACCGACGTGCAGTTTGCTGTTGCGGCGGTCAACACAGCAATTGCTGGAGCGTTTGGTTCGATCACTGCAATGTTGTACATCACTCGCAAGACCGGCAAGCCAGACCCAGGCATGATGATCAACGGCATGCTTGCCGGCCTAGTCGCGATCACTGCGCCATGCGCGTTTGTCGCGCCATGGGCTGCTGCTGTGATTGGAATACTTGCAGCAATTTTGATTATCGAATCGGTGTATTTCTTTGAGCGCCGCGGCATCGATGATCCGGTTGGTGCAATTTCGGTGCACGGCATTGGTGGCATCTTCGGTGTGCTCGCTGTGGGCATCTTTGCCAATGGCAGTTATGGCGCAGGATGGAATGGCTCGACAAGCGAAGGCGTCAAGGGCATCATCAAGGGGGATTGGGGGCAATTGGGTGCACAGGCACTTGCTTGTGTTGTCTTGATTGTGGTGAACGGCGGATTGTCGTACGCATTCTTCAAACTGCAAAACAAGTTCACCAAGGGTGGAATTCGCTCAGCAGAGGCCGACGAAATTGCTGGTCTTGATTTGCCAGAGATGGGCGTGCTCGCGTACCCAGAATTCAGTGGATCACACAAGTAGCAGCAGTTACTTGGTGATGTAATCGCCGAGAACTCGAGTTGTCCTCCCCAGTGATAACTCGAGTTCTCGAGCTAGTCCATACTGGTTTGTAGATAACTGCAAACTTTTTTGAACATCGCGAATAACCCAACCGTGTTTTTTGTCCACCCAGGTTGGGTGCATGACTGGCTTTTCGAAAACTGCCTTACCGGCCGAATCAATTGTTAACGACGATGTAGCAATGACTGCGTCTTGGCTATTCACTGGCCATCGATCATCAGTTGGCAAATTGGACAACACATTACCCAGGCCATACATCACCCATACGCCATTGATTTGTTTGGTGGGCTGCACAACATGCGCGTGGTGACCAACTATGAGGTCGACAAGACCCGATGCGGTGAGTTCGTCTGCGATTGACGTTTGCATTGAATTGGCGTTTGAGTCTTTTTCGGTTCCCCAATGCATGCTCACGATGGTGGCTTGCGATCCAAGTTCGCGAGCGCGTTTTGCATCACGCAAGATACGACCCGTGTTGATGATGGCAGAGCGCCATTGTGTCTCATCGGGCATGATGAGGCCGTTATAACTAAATGTGTACGACAAGTGACAGAGTTTGACTCCCTTCACAGTGAAAATGTGAGGTTCAATCTCCTCTGGTGTTCGGGCCATTCCACTTTGGTCCACCCCTGCGGCATTCAGTGCGTTAACGGTTGCATCAATTCCGTCGTTGCCACGGTCGTATGCGTGATTACTTGCAGTTGAACAGCGATCGAATCCGGCGTCGGCTATGGCAGACGTGATTTCTTTTGGCACGCCAAAGAGGGGAAACGTTGAGAGCTCTTCGCCTTCTGGGGCAATTGGAGTTTCGAAATGACAGACCGCCACGTCGACATCACTGATCAATGGTTTGATGTCTAGAAACATCGGTCGAAAGTCGTAGTCGAGTTTTGTTTCGGCAGTGGAGTTCACAATTGCTGTGCGTTTCGCCTGATTAATGAGGGGAGTATGCGACAGTATGTCGCCGGTGAAGGCAAAGGTGATTGCTGTTGGTGCCGCAACGGTTGTAGGAGCTGTTGAAACTACAGTCGTAGTCAATGATGTACTAGAAGTTGTTGCAGTACAACCTGTAGCGATGCAGGCCAACGCAAACGTCAAGCGACTTAGTCTCACGCAACCAATCTATTGCGGCTCAATTACCGCCGTGCGTGCTTGCTATCGCGGGTTATTGGCAATGAACTCGACAATGACCTGCGCGAGTTGCTCACCTTTGTTTTCTTGCAAGAAGTGACCGGCTTCGGTGATAGTGATATGTGGTTGACCGGCTGCGCCAGGAACGTCTCGAATAAACGCCTTTTGGCCACCTGCTGTGACCGGATCTTGATCACTGAATGCGCACAAGAATGGTTTTTCAAATTTGCGCAACACGCCCCACGCGATCTCATTGTCGCGGTTGGATGGATCATCAATTGTCACCGGAACAAATGTTGGGAAGATGCGAGCACCCGACTTGTACGTCTCGTCAGGGAACGGTGCATCATATGCGTCGACCTCTGCAGGAGAAAGTGCCTTGAGGCTGCCGCCATTGACGATGGTGCCAACTGGAAATGTAGGAGTGGTTTGCGAGAAGTTACGCCACTGCATGAACGCATCATTCGATGAAAAATCAACTTTGCGACCAATTGGCAAACCGGTATTGCCGGCGACAACGCGATCAAATCGTTCTGGCTCAGCGGTTACGAGTCGCAGACCCACAAGTCCGCCCCAGTCTTGACCAAAGAACGTGATGTGGCGTAGTTGCAGTTTTTCAAAAATTAATTCACTCATCCATGCAACGTGTCTTGCGTATGAATAATCGGTTTGCTCAGTTGGTTTGTCGGAGCGACCAAAGCCAACCAAGTCTGGGGCAATAACCCGGTGTCCTGCAGCGAGCAGGATTGGAATCATTTTGCGATAGAGGTAGCACCAGGATGGCTCACCGTGCATCAACAGCACTGGGTCTGCATCGCGCGGGCCTTCATCGATGTAATGCACGCGAAGTGTGCCGCCCTCGAGGTCGGAGATATCGCAATAGTGGGGCTCGTAGTTGTAGCCATCAAGATTGGTAAATCGTTCGTCGGGTGTGCGCAATGTTTTCATGTTGTTGTCCTTTTGTATTGGGCCATTGGATTAAATATTAGATAGTTGTTGCTGTGAGATCGTCGCCGAGCAAGATTTCGCCTGCGAAGTGCGCAGCGGCAAGCGCGCGCCATTCTTCTTCTTGGCCAGGCTGAATGCTTGGTACGTAGTGCGTCAAAATCAACTTCTTCACACCAGCGCGTGTTGCTGTTTGTGCTGCTTGTTCGACAGTGGAGTGGTAATCCAAAATATCGAGGAAGCGTTTGTTCTTGACAAGGCTGACGAGATCTTCACGAATTACTGTCTGCACATATGCATCGGCACCTTTGCAAATAGCGTCCAGTGTTTCGCATGGAATGCCATCTCCACCTAGCACGAGAGACTTGCCTTCGTGTTCGATGCGGTACGAAACTGTTGGCTCAACTGGTGCGTGATTGGTCTCGCCAACAGAAATCTGCGCTTCTCCGATCGTGAACGTCATGCCAGGTGTTACTTCGGTGACGATGATTTTTGGTTGCCACCACAACGTGTCTGGGTGATGTGCAAGCCGGTAACTGATGTCTGGAGCAAGTGAAGCGAGTATTCCGTTTACCACTTCTTGCGTACGTGGTGGTCCGTAAATGTGAAGCGGGGTCTCTGCCTGACTCATGACATAGTGCGTCGTGATCACATCGTTGAGGTCGGTCAAGTGATCGCTGTGGAGATGAGTGATCAATACACCTGACAAAAAAATGGGCAACGAGCCAGCCCCTGTGAGTCGCATGACAACTGCACGTCCGGCGTCGACCAAAATTTGGGTTGCGCCGGCCTTCACCAACGTCGCTGGGCCACCACGCTTGGCGTCTGGCATTGGGCTTCCTGTACCGAGCAAAATGACTTCCATGAGGCCTCCAGTGGTAGTGCAATAATTCGAGCGATTACGAACCTAGCAACTTTTTGCATACACTATGAGAAAAGTTGGTGAGAGCAAGAATTGGAACCGAAGTACACAGAAAACGGGGGATAGTGAGATGGCTCAAAATAAGTCGGTACACCCAAACGAACCCGAATTTGCGGGGACAATCGATTCGTCATATCAGACGTCCACACCAGCATGGCCAGACTTGCCAAAGGGTCTACATGGGGCCAATGTCATCACCATCGTTTTTGATGACATGGGTTTCTCTCACCCAAGCTGTTTTGGAAGCACACTGCACACGCCGAATATTGATCGCCTCGCACAAAATGGTTTGCGCTACACCGGTTTTCACACGACAGCATTGTGCTCACCTTCACGCGCAAGTTTGCTGACAGGTCGCAATCATCACGCAGTGGGCATGCGCGGTGTGTCCAATTGGAACACAGGTTTTCCAAATATGCGCGGAGGCATCACCCCGAAGGCAGCAACGATGGCCGAAGTATTGCGCCTCGAGGGTTACGCAACGTTATGCGCGGGCAAGTGGCACCTTGCTCCAATGGAAGAGTGCACTGCAGCAGGTCCGCACACCAACTGGCCGTTGCAAAAAGGTTTCGATCGCTTCTACGGATTTCTGAATGGCGAGACTGATCAGTTCTATCCTGAACTCACTCGCGACAATCAACATATTTTGCCGCCGCGCACTCCAGAAGAGGGTTATCACCTCTCGGAAGATCTTGTTGATCAATCAACAACTTGGATACGAGATCTGGTTTCAGTTCGACCCGATCGTCCATTTTTCTTGTATCTCGCATTCGGCGCACAGCACGCACCGCATCATGCGCCTGATAGCTACTTGGCGAAGTGGCGCGGCAAGTTTGACGAAGGTTGGGATGTGCATCGCGATGTTTGGTTTAAGCGACAGATCGAGATGGGTATTGTTCCGCCCGACACCGTGCTTTCGCCGCGCAACCCTGGCGTGCGTCCGTGGGTCGAACTGACCGCCAACGAGAAATTATTTGCTTGCCGTTTGCAAGAAGCTTTTGCTGCGATGCTCGATCACACCGATGCACAGATTGGTCGTTTGCTCGACTTTTTGGATGAGCACAATTTGACCGACAACACGATGATTGCGTTGCTGTCAGACAACGGTGCAAGTCGTGAAGGCGGACCACAAGGAGTTGTTGACGAATTCAGTTTTTTCAACAGCATGTGGGAAGACGTAGACGACATGGTCGCCAACCGGCTTGACGACATTGGCACCAAGAACGCGCACTCCAACTATCCGTGGGGCTGGTCGCAAGTGGGCAATACGCCAAGTCGTTGGTACAAGTCGCAAACATACGGCGGCGGTATTCGTGACTCACTGATTATTCAGTGGCCAAAGGGAATAGATCAACCAGGTGGCATTCGTTCACAGTTTTGCCACATCACCGACCTTGCGCCAACGGTGTATGACGCTCTTGGCATCACGGTGCCGCCTGTGGTGAATGGGCATGGGCAGATGCCAATGCACGGCGAGAGCCTTTCATACACGTTTAATGATTCATCGCGAGAGACCAAGCGCGGACCGCAATATTTCGAGATGATGGGACATCGCGCGATCTGGGCTGATGGTTACAAGGCGGTCACGTTTCATGATCAAAACGTGCCGTATGAAAACGACACGTGGGGTTTGTACAAACTCGACGAAGATTTTTCAGAGATGCATGACTTGTCGGTAACGCAACCAGAAAAGCTCAAAGAAATGATTGCGCAGTGGTGGGAGCAAGCAGAGTTGCATGGTGTGTTGCCGCTTGACGATCGTGGTATCGAAATTTTTGGTACAAAGTCACGCCCCGGTTCGCCACACTATGGAAACACCTACACGTACTATCCGCCCGTTGCACACATTCCGGCAGATGCATGCCCGTTGTTGAGCGGTCGGGCCTGGACGATCACTGCGGACATCATCGTCGGCAATCAACCAGTTGAAGGCGTGATCTATGCACGCGGTGCACACAACATCGGACACTCGTTCTTCATCAAAGATTCTGTTTTGCACTTTGACTACAACGCACTCGGCAAGCATCAGCGAGCAAGCGCTCCAATCTCGCTGAAACCAGGGAACCATCAGCTTGGCGTTCGATTCGATCGCGAAGACTCAACAGGAACGATCACGCTGATGTCCGATGGCAAAGACATCGGTTCGGTGCATATTCCTAAGATCGTGCGCGTACTTGGTTCGATGGGAATGGACTTGGGAAGCGATCAGCTGTCGCCAGTGGTCAGTGATTACGTTGCACCATTTGCGTTTAACTCAACTATCTCTAAAGTGCATTTCGAGATTCGGAGTCGAGCCACCAAAGCAGACATCGATGCGTTTTTGAAAACCGAAGCGGCGAAGGAGTAACACATTTATGTCAAACGAACTGATTCTCGACTCGTTGCAACGGCGCATGAAGGCCCTGCATTCGCTGTACGACCAAGCATTGAGCACAATGACGATTGACCATGTCAATCATTTTGAGCGTGAGGGCGTCATGCCAATCGCATTCAGCCTGTTTCATATTGTCAATGTGATTGACGGATCGTTCATGCTGATCACCGGCGTCGCTCCGATCTGGAACGACGAGTGGAAGGCCCGTGTCAATCCATCTATCGCGGATCATGGCAAGCACAAAACAGTGGAAGAAATGGTTGGCCAGCGCATTGGCAATTACGAAGCATTTCAGGAATACCTGCAGTTGGTTTTTGGCCGCGTGCATTCATGGCTCGAGACCTTGGATCCAAACGAGCTGACCCGGGTTGTAATTGCCCGTCCATTTCCACCGCAGATCGAGTCAACATATTCGGCTCGCGTCGCGGGTGAAGTGGGTATCACGGTGTTGGATGCGGTTGAGTGCTGGATCTACCAACACGGATTGCGCCACATGGGCGAGATTGAACTCGCGCGTGGGCTTGTTGGTCTTGGCGGAATGACGAGCTAGTTGTTAGCGGCGTAATTAGCGCTGCGGACCGCGGATGAGTTTGCCCGGCAACTCTCCGGTGAATGCATCGTCTTCAACTGTCTGCACGCCACTCACAAAAGTCTTGTTGTAGCCACGCGCAGTTTGCACGAGGCGCCGGCCCTGAGCAGGTAGGTCGTAGGCCATGTATGGCATGTCAAAACCCAGTTCGTCAAAATTGATCACATTGAGGTCGGCTTTCATGCCAGGGGCAACAATGCCACGGTCGAGCAGGCCATGTATCTCTGCAGTTTGTCGTGTTTGGCGATAGACGATGTGTTCGAGTGAAAGTTTTGGACCACGAGTGCGGTCACGTGCCCAGTGTGTGAGCATAAATGTTGGCATGCCACCGTCGCAGATTGCGCCGCAGTGTGCACCGGCATCACTCAGACCATTTCGCGTTTGCGGATGTTGCAACATCTCGTGCGTCATTGAAAGATCGCCGTAGATGTAATTGAAGAACGGGGAGTAGATGATTCCCTTGCCATCGTTTGTCAGCAGATGATCGACGATGAGTTGCATTGGTGCAACACCAGTTCGCTTTGCAATTTCGCCAATTGCTGTGCTTGGATGCGGTTCGTAATCAATGTTGGCAGTAGTGACCGGGTACATGCGGTGCAAAGATTTTGTGACGAGCCCATTGTAAAAACCGTCGGTTGGTACCTCGCTCACGAATCGTGCCCGTCGCACTGGGTCTTTGAGCGCGGCAATGCGATCGGCAAATGGCAAGTGAGCAATTTCGTGATATGCGGGGTGGGCGAGCAATGGATGCACGCTGCCCTCGAGGCACATCAAGATGCCAATGGACCTTCCAGCGGTTTGAGCAACTATCTTCTCTCCATCGGCATGTGCCTTCGTGAGCAACGCAAGAGTTTTGCGCCACACTTCGCTGCCGTCATCCAACTGATTGACGTTGACACTGACAGTGGCGCCAGAGCGGCGCGCGAGTTCTTGCATCCACGGCCATTCGTCAACAGGCACGCGCGAATGTTCGGGTGAAAACTGGAAGATGCCGTGGCCAACTCGCTTCATTGCGTCGGCAATGCCAAACAACTCATCTGGCTGGGCGTTTGTGCCCGGCACAAGTTCGCCGTGCTTGCTGCGATGCAACGACGTACGTGAAGTAGAAAACCCAAGTGCGCCAGCACGTAGTGCCTCTTCGGTGAGCGCGCTCATCTGTGCAATGTCTTCGGCGGTTGCGTCTTCATTGGCGGCACCGCGGTCACCCATCACGAATGCTCGCAGCGCACCGTGTGCAATCTGTGTGCCCATGTCAATGATGTGCGGAGTGCGCTCAAGGGCGTCCAAATATTCGGGGAACGAAGTCCATTCCCACTTGATTCCCTCAACCATTGCGGAGCCAGGAATATCTTCGACTCCTTCCATGAGGTCGATGAGCCATTGATGGCGCTCGGGTGCTGCTGGAGCAAAACCAACTCCGCAATTACCCATCACCACAGAAGTGACGCCGTGCCAACTACTCGGTGTCAACCAGGGATCCCATGTTGCCTGAGCGTCGTAATGCGTGTGCACGTCAACCCAGCCTGGAGTGAGCAACAATCCATCGGCTTCTATGTGGCGATGTGCGTGTGATGTCGAGACCGATCCAGGTGCGCCAACTTCGCTAATGATGCCGTCGACAAATGCAACATCGGCGTGCCGTGCAGGCGAACCGGTGCCGTCAACAAGATTGGCTCCAGTGATAACGGTTCGTTGACCGGTTTGCATAACTGAAAAATCTAATACGGGAAGTGCTGGTTGCGCTACTAGTTGCAGCGATTGCGAATAATTCCAACGCCCTCAAGGGTTGTCTCGATGATGTCGCCGCTCTTCAGGTAGATGGGCGGCTTATGTCCATGACCAACACCAGAAGTGGTACCGGTAAAAATTGCGTCACCAGGAAACAGCTGGCAGATGCCCGAGAGGTACGAAACGATCTCGGAAATGTCGAAAATCATGTCGTTGGTTTTGGTGTCTTGGCGCATCTGACCATTGACCGTGCAGGTGAGGCGAAGATCGTTACGACTTGGGTTGTCCTGCATGTCGGCAACCCACGGACCCATCGGAGTAAAACCAGTGCGACTCTTGCCAAGACTGAATTGCGGTGGCACGCCGCTGTATTGCAGCGTGCGATCAGAGATGTCTTGGCCTGCAGTGATACCTGCGATGTGTTGCCAAGCGTCTGCTTGAGAAATGTTTGTACCGCCAGCTCCGATCACGATGACGAGTTCGGATTCGTAGTCGCATGTTGCGCCAACGAGTTGAACATCGCCACAGGGTGTATTGATCGAACTTTGAAACTTGGCAAACGTGAGTGGGGTAGATGGGATTGGGCTACCCATCTCTTCGGCGTGTTTTTTGTAGTTCAGACCTACCGCAAACAGCTGTCGTGGCTGAGGTACGGGACAGTCGAGTTGTTCGAGCGAACATGCAACACCATCTGTTGGGTTGAGCGTTGCTGCGTGCGCACGAACTGATTGCCAGACCGAGTAGCACGACATCACATCGCTTGGCAGCGAACCGTTGCTGGAGTGCTCAACATCTACAGTACGAAACTCGGTTGATGACCCGATGACAAATTGCGCACGACCTTGAACCGACGCAAGTTTGAGAGACATGGTTATCTCTTTGTGCTGAGTTAGAGCCGACCGTATGCGGCGCGACGCTGTGCTTCGGCCTTTGCTCTGTCGAGACGATCTTTTTCTTTTCGTTCTGCGCGCGCGCGACGTTTTTCATCTTGTGCAGCAGCATCGACTGTTGAACCACCGGTTGCACCACGAGCGGTTGCTACTGGTGAGCTTGGAATTTTGAATCGATCATCAGTTAAAACAAGTTTGCGGAAACCGCCAAGTGAAACCGAGTATTGAACAGCCATGAGGCGCACTGCATCGAGACCAAAAGTTTCTACAAGCGCTGGAATGACAAGTTGCAGATCCTCGACGCTTGGATCGTCTGACTGATCACCGAGCAACTCGATGGCTCGTTCTGTTGCGCCTTCACCGAACAACACGCCAGTGTCGAGGTACGAGCGACGCTCTTTCATTGCCTCACGAATTTTTGGTGCGAGTGTGGCTGGCTCGGTAAATGCGCCGGCCGGAAGTGCCAGCACTTTGGCGAGGGCATCGCGCAGTTTTTCTTCAACTGCTCCTGCGAGTTTGACAATCGAATCATCGGACAATGTGCTGAAAACTGCCGCGTAACGGCGCTCAATCAAAATGGTGTCTCGGGAGTTACTGACGGGCATGGGATGTTCCTTTTCTGCGCTGTTGAAGCGACGCTTCAGTGTGTCAGGTGCGGGCCCTCGTTACTACATGTTTCGCAGCTTGTTTCGTATGATGTGCCCATGAAGGCAGCCACTCCAGCCCTCGTCACCCTCGAACAACTCGGCATTGACTATGTTGCGCACACGTTTGACCACGACACAGCCACCACGGATGACGTTGGTTATGGCAGGGCAGCCGCTCGTGCTCTTGGCGTGGAAGAGAATCGGGTATATAAAACGCTTCTGGCGCAGTCGGAGAATGGGCCTGTGGTTGCAATTGTGCCCGTTAATACGCAGCTTTCGCTCAAAGCATTGGCGCACGTGCTGAACGTAAAACGTTGCGAAATGGTTGCGGCACGCGATGCGTCACGCATCACCGGTTATGTCGTTGGGGGCATCAGTCCGTTTGGGCAAAAGCGGATGCTGCCAACTGTTGTTGACGAAAGTGCAGTGCTGCACACAACTCTTTTTGTGAGCGGAGGACGTAGGGGTTTAGACATTGAGGTTGGGGCTACTGACCTGATTGCTGCGCTGCACGCCACGCTTGGTGCAATTGCAACAGCTAGTGACTAATAAGAGCTTGCACTTCACGAATGTTCATCTGATGTGATGTGTGCAACGTCAATTCACCAATGGTTCCGCTCGCACCAAAATTTGTAGACCAAGTGACATGCCATTGCACTGCAACATCGGCCTCGAATAATCCACTTGCTTGTGTCGCCGATGAATGGCGGTAGGTGTACATGCACGGAGAAGACATGCGGTCTCCAAATTGTGACATCCAAATCAATCCTGGGTTGTTGCACGTGAGTGGACCATCACCCAAGTCTCCATCACCCGGATCAAAAATAAGTTTTTTAGGTGCGGCTTTAGTGGTGACCGAAACAATTCCTGCAGGAGTGATGATCGATGCGGTGACCACAACAGGGATCCACAACAACGGGTTTACCCAAACCCAAGTACCTACATCAACAAATCCACGCCGTGCAGGTGGAGCAAAGTTGCCCCACATGGCCGGAAGATTGTCGTACACAACAGATGCTGCATGTTGTGCAAGTTGTTGAGTCGAAATTTGCGGAATCCAGTGATAGGTGGTTGCCGGATCGCGAGTGGGGCATGTGTAGTCATACAACATGTACTTGGTGGAACCAATGTGTTTCGTTACGGCAGTGCCTGGTCCGGTTGCGCTTGCATCGCGGGGCATTGACTCCGACCATTCGCATTCGGGGTCTGTGGCGTTACTACCCGCAGGTGGCGCACCATATTTAACGCCAGCAATGATTTGATCACCGTGCGCGGATGCGCTGACATCGATTGGTGATCCGTCAATTGATGGAAGTTTTGTGGCGTGCACGAGTACGGGACTCATGCTGCCCAAAAGTGTTGTGGCAACGGCAACCAACATGAAGCATTTCGTGTTTAATTTCATGGCTTTGGAAATCCGCATTGATCAACATTGAATTTGGTCATGCTGGTTGTCCACGAAGATGCTTTCCAGACTCCGTTATCTAGTGTGAGCATCCATGCCGACAGATACGAAGCAACTGTGTCGTCGAAGATGATGTCATCAAGTGGACTGTCGGTGGTGCCAGCATCAACCATGACAATCGAGTTGTAACTACAGGTATTGACCACCGCACTATTAGCGTCGATAATGCTGAGTGAATCAATGCGCACGCGCGCAACGCCAGAACCTTTGCTGGCTTGAATGTTGGCGACTGAAAAGTCGCGCACACGCCGAGTGAGATCTGCGCGCTGTGGCGAGTTTGGAGCAGAGATTCGTGTGACATCACATTTCTTCGGTGCAGCCATGCATTCGTGGTAATACAAATCGTTAGCCGTGAAGTCTCTGCGTAATTGTTCGACTATGTCGAGTGGTGGATGGATGTTCGCAATCGTTGTTGTGGCAACCGAGTCGATCACCATGCTCGTGTCGCCAGTAGGGGGCAACACCACCTTGCCAGTGTCGAGTTGAAGTGCGCCACCTTGATCGCCGCATGCGCACAACACGACAAGCAGTGGGGCGAGTAACCATTTATTTGCATACATACGGATCCTTCGTTCGTGCCCGAATGTGGATATTGACATCCCAAATGTGCGGTAGGCAGATCGTGCTCATAAAAAAAGACGGTAGAATTGCTAGACCCCAAAATGAGCCAACATCACCCAGACCTCGCGGCCGAACAGGCCCATATTGATAGGGCATATGAGTGCCTTGAGCGCAGCCGAACCGATGCGTGGCGCATCAGAACACTCAATGAAGCCGACACGGGTGGCACGTTTCAGGCCCGCTACGAGCGCAACGCTTTTGACGAACAATTGGTGTTGCGTCTGACCCAATTAGACCTGGGCGACGCAGCGCTTGTATTTGGACGCATCGATCGATTTGGCGAAGCCGATGGCGAGATCGAAAGTTTTCATATCGGCAGGCTTGCTGTTGCCGATGAGCATCGAGAGCCAGTCGTTGTCGATTGGCGAGCACCTGTGTCCGAACCGTTTTATCGCGCGACTGGTCGCGAGTCGATGGGTCTTGCGCGCCGCCGACATTTTGCAGTCAACGGTCAAAAATTGCTGGGCATCGAAGACGAGTTGTTTGGCGAAGGACACTTGGGCGTTGGCCACGATGAAGGTCTTGGTGGAGGAGTTGCGTCGGGTGTTGAACAAACCGCAACAGGTTTGCGCGGGTACTCAACATTGTTGACAGCGCTTGCGCGTGGGCGCACTGGTCAGCTTGGTGACATCGTTGCAACAATTCAAGCCGAACAAGATCAGATCATTCGTTCGGGTCACAACGGCGTGCTTGTTGTGCAGGGTGGTCCGGGCACTGGCAAAACAGTTGTGGCGTTGCACCGTGCTGCGTACTTGTTGTACACGTTTCGTTTTCCGCTCGAAGATCAGGGTGTATTGGTCATTGGTCCAAACCGTGTGTTCTTGCGTTACATCGAGCAAGTGTTGCCTTCGTTGGGCGAAGCAGGTGTTGAACAAGTTGTGTTGGCCGACTTGGTCCCTGGTCATCGCATTGGAGTGATCGATACCAACGCAGCGAAACGTGTCAAGGGTGACATTCGAATGGCGAAAGTGATTGCAAAAGCTGTTCAAGATCGACAACGACCTGTGCGCGACGATGTCGAGATTCCATATGGTGCGGGCTACATGCGACTCCGCGCCGCCGAGTCTGCTCGCATTGTTCGCGATGCACGACGACGCTTCCGCCGCCATAATGCAGCGCATCGTTGGGTCGAGACCGAAGTGATCTCTGCAATGATCGCCTCGAGCCGCAATCCAGACGCCGATGTTGATACCTTGCGCGACTCGTTGCGCGACATTCCAGAGTTTCGTGCAACTTTGGCACGGATGTGGCCGATGCTTGTACCCGCAGAATTGTTGCATGACCTGTTTGGATCTGCAGCGCTTGTTAAGTCAGCGGCCAAGGACGAATTTTCAGCGGAAGAATATGAATGCCTAGTGCGTGCACGCAGCAACTCGGTTGCTGATGTGCTGTGGAGCGACAGCGATGTTGCATTGCTCGACGAAGCACTTGCATTGCTGGGGCCACGGCCGCGCAAGAACGGAAAGATTGATGAAACCGATGAGGTCCGCGTGTTCGGCCACATCGTTATTGACGAAGTGCAGGACCTCACACCGATGCAGTTGCGCATGGCTTCCCGCCGGTCGCTGAGCGGGGCAATGACTGTTGTCGGTGACTTGGCGCAGGCAACTGGCCCATTCGCGCCAAATGATTGGTCGGACTTGTTGCAATATTTGCCAACGAAGCGCGAGCAAGAAGTGATTGGTCTGACAGTCGGCTATCGAATTCCTGCTCAGATTATGTCGCTTGCAGACAAAGTAATGCTCGAAGCAGCACCGTCGTTGCGCGCTCCGAAATCAGTTCGCGAAGGCGATTTTGGCCCAGACATTGTTGCCGTAAAGAACAGCAACGACTTGCTTGATGTTGTGATCGAACAGTCAAAGATTTTGTTAACAAATGTGGGAGAGGGCAACGTTGCAATCGTCTGCCCAGATGACATGACCGATGCCGTTGACAGTGCGCTCACTGCTGCTGGCGTTGCCCACGGGCGAGCAAACACAACTGCGCTTGACTCGCGTCTCACGGTGGTGCCGGTGAGCGTTGTGAAAGGTCTCGAATTAGATGGAGTGCTCGTGGTCGAACCCGCTCGCATCGTTGCAAGCCAGGTGCACGGACTGCGAGCCCTGTATGTTGCGCTTACTCGTTCGACTCAACGTTTAACTGTCGTGCATTGTGAGCCACTACCACGATCAATGCAAAGCTAATTTCGCTGAGCGTTTTTGTTTTTACTGTTGCGACTGAATGAGTAGATCAAGGAATCTCAGTGCCTTGTCAGCATCTGCTGGTCGAGTGCGCTCCACAGAACTTGAAGCAAGATCGATAATTCGTTGCATGTCTAGAACCGTTTGATCAACTGTTTCACCGCCTGCCGCCACAATTTGCGGCTGCAGTGATGCCCAAATATTGAGCACAGTTGCAAGAGTCGTTTTGGCTCGAGATTTGTCTTCGTTAACGATGGCAAGTGAAAGCTCGGAGAGCGTGGATTGCAATTGACCAAACAATTCAACTGTGGTGCCAGTTGGCAACGTGGTGACGGCTGGCTGCGCGAGCGTAGTAGGTGCGGAAAGGTTGATGGTTGTTGCACAACCCGTGCCACCAAATATCAGTGCACCGAATAATGCGCATGCGCATGTTTTTTTCAATGACTTACTACTGACGCTTCGCATAACTCTAAGCAAGCACGAGAATTCGCGAACTTGTAAATTCGTCCAGTGCCACATCGATGTTGTCGACACGCACGACACGCGAACCATCTTTGTTTGAGGTGACGATCGTGCCACTATGACCTGGCTTGAGATTGGCTTGTTCAAGAATTTCGAGAATGCCAGGCGCGAACTCGAGTTCTTCAGGAATGCGGTTAACGGTGAACAACTTTCCTTCGACTACTTCGCTGAGCGGGGAGAGGCGCTCTTGTCGGTAAGAAGACCCTGGTATGGGGTTGCCGTGTGGACACGTAGTTGGGTTGTGCAGCACGCGGTTCATTGCACTCTCAACGTCTTGGTTCATGATGTGTTCCCACTTGCCGGCCTCGTGGTGTGCATTTGCCCAGGAAAGCCCGAGCACGTCGGTAAGAAAACGTTCGGCGATGCGGTGGCGACGAACAACTCGTTCGGCGAGTACATCTCCGTCCGACGTGAGCGAGATCTTTGCACCCCGAATAACGATCAAGCCTTCGGTTTCCATGCGCTTAATCATTTCGGAGACCGATGGGCGAGAGACGCCAAGACGGTCTGCTACACGAGCCTGAATGACATCAATATGGTCTTCGCGCAACTCAAAAATGCATTCGCAATACTCTTCAAATGCTGGATGGTGTTCGCCTGTGGTTGCCATTTAGTCTCCTACCGTTTCGCGTCCGACACCGCGTAGGCCTGCCCACACGAGATCTGCAACTTGTTTACCGATGACTTCTGGATTGAATGCAATGTTGTTGTCAAGCAAATGGCGTACGACACCTTCTGTTGCGCCGATGACTCCATGCGCAAGTGTGCGCAAATGTGCTGCATCCAGATCGATTGCAATCAGTGGCGCAATCGCATTTGCCGAATTGTCAACAACTCGGCGCACCGCACTTGCAAACTCTGCGTCGTTACGTGTGCCGCTGTCGAACAAAAACTTAAAACGATTCTGGTCTGCCGCCGCCCACCTAAAGAACGCAATGGTTCCTTGCTCTGCTTGCAGTCTTCCGCCTGTGGCTTGGACAGTGGCTTTGGTAATTTCATTGATCATTTGCGTGCCGGCGTCTTCAATCAGCGCCAAAAATAATGCACGCTTCGATTCGAAATGTTGGTAGACAACTGGCTTGGTCACTCCGGCCATGTCGGCAATGTCGTTCATCGACGATTCATGGAACCCTTTAGTAGCAAATACCTTTAATGCGACATCAAGAATCTGATCTTTGCGTTCGTGAGCGGGGAGTCTCGTTGACATGTCGCTACTACCGTACTCGCGTTGTCGGCATACGCCTATTCGTTCTCTAAACGCCGTTGAGTCTGTCTTCTTTTTCGGCAGATTTAACTGCGTATCCCAAAACGATTGCTGGTGCTAGCAGGATGGAACCGATGACGAGACCAGCGGTAGCAAGGCGGCCAATGAGGGGCGTAAAAGTGTCAATCAGCCCAACTGCAACTGCGACAATTGACACGCCAAATGCGAGATAGCCAAAGCGATTGGCTCGCTTTGTCCATACGGCAATAAGGCTGCGACGGCGCCGAATTGGATCAGGAGTTTGTGGTGTTGATGTCATAGCCTCAAACCCATGGTAGAGGGCGCACGGGTGAATAAAGACATCACTGTTTCGCTCGACTGGCGCGACCAGGTAGCGGTCGTCACGATCAATCGTCCCGAAAAGCGCAACGCAGTAGATGTCGCAACGTTGCATGCATTGCGTCAAGCCCAACTCGAAGCACTCGAACGATCGGCGCGCGTATTGGTGTTGACCGGAGCAGCTCCCGCATTTTGTGCTGGTGCCGACTTGGCCGGAGTGCACGAAGACGAATTTCACGAAACATTGCAAGTGGTGCTGCGGGGTTTTACTCAATTGCCATTTGCAACGATGGCAGCGGTTGACGGCCCAGCGCTCGGTGCAGGTGCTCAACTGCTCGTGTCATGCGATGTTCGAGTTGCGACGCCTTCAAGTGTGATCGGTGTGCCGGCAGCAAAACTTGGGTTGGTTGTTAATCATTGGACTGTCGAGCGCATTGTGCACGAATTGTCGTGGCCCGTTGCTCGCGCAATGTTGTTGACGGCGACTACATATACAGGAGAACAACTGGCGGGTTTTGGATCAGTGCATCGTCTCGGCTCATTGAGCGATGCACTTGTGTGGGCTGATGAAATTGCTCAACTCGCTCCGCTCACGATTGCAGGACACAAGCTTGCACTTGAGTCGACAGCAGGATTGCCAGACGTCGATGAGTTGGTGCGCGCAGCGCGCGAAAAAGCACTGCAGTCTGAAGACGCGCAAGAGGGCCGCGCAGCATTTGCCGAAAAGCGCAAGCCGAGGTTTAACGGATCGTGAGCATTGTTGTTGATTTGCGTGATGCAGTCGTCGTGTTCAACGGTTTTCCTGCGCTAGCCGAAGCTTCGATCGAGGTACAGCGTGGCGAGATTGTGTTGTTGCAGGGTCCAAACGGCGCCGGCAAGACAACACTGCTTCGCGCATGTGCCGGGTTGTTGCCGATTGTGCGTGGCGAAGCAAGTGTGTTGGGGGTTGATCTTTGTGTCGACCGCCAATCTGTGCGTCCACGAGTTGGTTTGCTCGGACATGCCAACGGTTTGTTTGCAGATCTCACGATTCGAGAAAATGTTTTGTTTTGGGCGCAGATGGTCGGCGCATCAGAAGCAGAAGTTGTGTCAACTCTGCAGCGTTTTGGTATTGACGGGCGATTGGCTGAGCAAAAAGTTATGCAGTTATCGGCAGGTCAAAAACGTCGCTGTGCATTGGCGTGCCTAGTCGTGCGCCGTGCAGAATTGTGGCTACTCGATGAACCACATGCAGGGTTAGATGCGAGCGCACGCGATGAAATCGAT
>Ga0114977_10000248_pt1 | contig 35961 bp, 36 predicted proteins | sample S_130805_MF_Meta_FD_87026 | JGI IMG/M metagenome (GOLD analysis project Ga0114977, IMG submission 87026) | Freshwater microbial communities from Lake Simoncouche, Canada to study carbon cycling - S_130805_MF_MetaG | ecosystem: Environmental > Aquatic > Freshwater > Lake | place: Lake...
CGCCGCCGTCAAAGTCGTCTTGCCATGGTCAACGTGACCAATCGTACCCACGTTCACGTGCGGCTTAGTCCGCTCAAACTTTTCCTTTGCCATGATGCCTCTCAACGTTGGTGGTGCCCATGGGCAGGATTGAACTGCCGGCCTCTCCCTTACCAAGGGAGTGCTCTGCCACTGAGCTACATGGGCGCAAAACTGTTACGGTTCTGGAGCGGGAGACGGGAATCGAACCCGCGTCATCAGCTTGGAAGGCTGAGGTTCTACCATTGAACTACTCCCGCCCGGCCCGCTTTACGAACTTGAAAACTGGTGGAGGGGGAAGGATTCGAACCTTCGAAGGCAGAGCCGTCAGATTTACAGTCTGATCCCTTTGACCGCTCGGGAACCCCTCCTAAGCAAACCACGGATTGTGAGGGTGTTCGCGGTTGCGTGTCAATGGGTGGGCAAGAATTGGTGCCGGCACCAGGGTTCGAACCCGGGACCCCCTGATTACAAATCAGGTGCTCTACCAACTGAGCTATACCGGCTTTAGCGACCTACTTGACCCGGTGCAACTTGGGCCTGCCGACTGGCCTGGGCGGGGCGTCTGTCGGCGCCGAGGGACCCGCCGCCGGCCCCGGCTCCTCCGCCTCGAAGAACATGCCTTGGCCGGACTCGCGCGAGAAGATACCAGCGACTGCGTCAATCGGGACAAACACCTCGTGCGACACACCGCCGAAGCGGGTGGAAAAGGTCACGGCGTCGTTCGCGATCACCAGATGACGAATCGCGCTGGCGCTGACGTTCAGCACAATCTCGCCATCCCGCACGTATTCCCGCGGCACCACGACGCGGTCGGATACGCGCACCGACAAGAATGGCGTCTCGCCGCAGTCCGAGCACCACTCGTAAATGGCGCGAATCATGTAAGGACGCGTCGACCGCCGCGTCGTCATCGGCGCATGGCCTTTTCGGCCGGCGTGGTCGCGTCCTGGAAAGCTGGTCGGTCAAACAGCCGCTGGAAATAGCCGTCCATCGCCGCGGTGTCGCGACCGCAATTCACACCGTAGCGCGGCAAACGCCACAGCAAGGGCGCGATCGCGATGTCGAGCATCGACATGTCGTCGCCGAGCAGGAAGCGGTTCCGGGTAAACACCGGGGTCAGCTGAGCGAGCCCGTCAGCGACCGCACGCCGCGCCATGGGCGCCGAGTCGTTCTCGGCCTCGAGGTCGTCCACGTGACAAAAGAGATCGCGCTCAAACTGCAGCAGCATCAGACGCGCACGCGCCCGCATCGCAGGGTCCGGCGGCATCAACTGCGGGTGAGGAAAGCGGTCGTCGATGTACTCGTTGATGATGTTGGCTTCGTAGAGCACCAGGTCGCGCTCAACCAACACCGGGACTTCGTTGTAGGGACTGATGACCGCCAGGTCTTCGGACTTTTGGGGCGAATCAATGTGCTCGACATGAAAATCCATCCCCTTCTCAAAGAGGACGATGCGGCAACGATGACTTCTCGGGCAGGTGCTGCCCGAATACAACGTCATCATCGCCCGCAGGCTCCCGGGCAGTCCCCAACAACCATCAGTGGATGTCCCTCCAGTATTCCTTCTTCAGCGCATAGGCCACGACCAGCATGATCAGCAGGAACCCGATCACAAAAAAGCCCATCCGCACCCGAGACGCTTGAGCCGGCTCCGACACCCAAGCCAGGTAATTGGTCAGGTCACCGATCAGCGCGTCGTACTCCGCCGGGCTGAGTTGACCATCCTTCACCTTGATCAGTGCGCCGGCGCCGTGGCCCTCCGCTGACTCATGGTTGAGAGCGTACTCCCCTTGCAAGGTGAAAAGCACATGCGGCATGCCCACCTTCTCGTACACGAGATTGTTCCAGCCGGTCGGACGGGTGTCGTCGCGGTAGAAGGTCCGCAGATAGGTGTAGATCCAGTCAGCCCCGCGCGAGCGCGCCTCAACCGAAAGGTCAGGCGGACGCACACCAAACCATGCCTTGGAGTCTTCGGGCCGCATCGGGATGCCCATGGTGTCACCGAGCTTCGCGCCAGCAGGCAACAGCGTCTGCTTGATCTGCGCCTCGGTAAGGCCGATGTCGGTCAGGCGGCTGTAGCGCATATAGCCAAGGCTGTGACAACCCGAGCAGTAGCTGCCGAAGGTGGCTGCGCCGCGTTGCAAAGAGACGGTGTTGGCAAGATCGACCGGCGCCTTTTCCAGCGGATAGTGGCCGCTGGAGGCAATGGCCGGGCCCGCGAGGAGAGCGGCCAGGATCAGAACGAACGACTTCATGCGGTCACCCTTTCCGGAACAGGCTTGAAGGTATCGCGAGCCGTGTACCACGGCATCAGCAGAAAGAAAGCGAAGTAGACGAGCGTACAGACCTGCGCCACCAGCGTTGCAACAGGCGCCCCACCCAACAACGGCAGACCGGCCGGGAATGTCCCCCAAACACCAGTCGGCTTGATGCCGAGGTAGCCGAGGATGACGAAGACGACCACAAACGCGGCCAGCCAGCGCTTGAACACAGGCCCCTTGTAGCGAATCGATCGCACCGGCGAACGGTCGAGCCACGGGAGTGCGGCGAAGATCACCACGGCTGCGCCCATTGCCGCAACACCTGGGAATTGCGAACCAAAGAGCGGCGGTACGGCGCGCAGGATCGAGTAGTAGGGCGTGAAGTACCACACCGGGGCAATGTGCTCAGGCGTCTTCAGCGGATCGGCGGGGATAAAGTTGTTGGCTTCCAGGAAGTAGCCGCCCATTTCCGGCGCAAAGAAAATAATCGCCGAGAACAGGATTAGGAACACCGAAACGCCAACCAGATCCTTGACCGTGTAGTACGGGTGGAAGGGAATGCCGTCCTTCGGAATGCCAGTCGCCGGATCCTTGATTTTCTTGATGTCGACGCCGTCCGGGTTGTTCGAACCAACTTCGTGCAGGGCAATGATGTGAACCACCACCAGGCCCAACAGCACGATCGGCAGCGCGATCACGTGGAAGGCAAAGAAGCGATTGAGGGTGGCGTCGGACACCACGTAGTCGCCGCGGATCCACAACGACAAGTCGGGACCAACAAAAGGCACCGCGGAGAACAAGTTGACGATCACCTGGGCTCCCCAATAGCTCATCTGACCCCAGGGCAGCAGATAACCCATGAAGGCCTCAGCCATGAGGCCGAGGTAGATGCCCAAACCCACCAACCAAACCAGCTCACGCGGCGCGCGGAACGATCCGTACAGCAGGGCGCGGAACATGTGGAGGTAGACCACCACGAAGAACATCGAGGCGCCGGTGGAGTGCATGTAACGGATCAGCCAGCCGAAACTGACGTCGCGCATGATGTATTCGACCGAGGCGAACGCGTTGGCTGCATCCGGCTTGTAGTTCATGGTCAGGAAAATGCCGGTCAGAATCTGCAGCACAAGCACCAGCAGCGCCAACGAGCCGAAGTAGTACCAAAAATTGAAATTCTTCGGCGCGTAGTATTCGGAGATGTGCTCTTTCCACATCGCCGTCAGCGGGAAGCGCTGATCGATCCAGCCGCGAACGGCTTCGACTTGGCTCATGTTTACGACTCCTTGGAATCAGCGCCGACCAGCAGGACGGCATCGCTGATGTAGCGGTGTGGGGGGACAACCAGATTGACCGGCGCCGGCACGTTCTTGAACACTCGGCCGGCAAGGTCGAAGCGCGAACCGTGGCAGGGGCAGTAATAGCCACCAGGCCAATCGCCGCCGAGGTCGGCAGCGCCCTTGTCGGCACGGAAGGTCGGCGAACAACCCAGGTGCGTACACACGCCGACGACAACCAGATACTCCGGTTTCAGCGAACGGGTCTTGTTCTTGCAGTACTCGGGCTGCTGCTGCGCCTCCGAACCGGGGTCGCTCAGCTTGTCCGCGTTTTGATCGAGCTGAGCGATCATCTCCGGCGTACGGCGAACGATCCACACCGGCTTACCGCGCCACTCGACCGTGAGTTGCGCGCCCGGCTCAAGCTTGGAAACGTCCACCTCAATCGGCGCACCGGCCGCCTTGGCCTTGGCACTGGGCAGCATGCTGCCGACGAACGGAATAGCCACGCCGGCCGCAGCGACACCGCCGACTGCTCCGGTGGCCGCCAGCAAAAACCTGCGCTTGCTGGTGTCGACTTGATCTTGACTCATTAGGGATCCCTTTGCTGCGACGCAATCAAATATAGAAGATTGTAGCGAATCGGAAAGGCCATTCGCGCTCTACGGATTAAAAGGCTCAAATTGGGTTATCGACGTCGACGAAACGAGCGTCGATGTTGAAGGTGCTGGCCAGATGCGCGGCCAGAGACTGCACGCCGAAACGCTCGGTGGCATGGTGGCCTGCGGCCATGAACACCACACCGGACTCGCGGGCCAAATGGGTACACGGCTCGCTCGCCTCGCCAGTGATGTACAGATCGGCGCCGGCGGCAATGGCGTCAGCGAACATCGACTGGGCGCCACCCGTGCACCAAGCGACGCGCTGGACGCTGCGGTCGAGGTCGCCCAACAGCTGCGGCGTGCGTCCGAGCGCAGCCGCCACGGTTGCGGCGAGTTGGCCAACGGGCGTTGGCGCCGGCAAGCTGGCGAGGCAGCCGATCGACTGGTCACCGAACGACGCCTCCGCGCTCAGCCCCAACACCCGACCGAGTCCAGCGTTATTGCCCAAGTCAGGGTGAGCGTCCAGCGGCAAGTGGTACGCCAGAAGCGAGATGTCGTGGGCCAGCAGGGTGGCGATGCGACGGCGCCTCCAACCCGTCAGGACCGGTGGCTCGTTTCGCCAGAAGTAGCCATGGTGCACCAACACCGCGTCGGCGCCATGCGCGACCGCGGCGTCAAGCAAATCCTGACTCGCCGTCACGCCGGTAATCACCCTGCGCACTTGCTCGCGGCCCTCGACCTGCAGACCATTGGGCGCATAGTCGCGAAACCGCGACGGCTGCAGCAGCTGGTCAAGATGAGCGACAAGGCTATCGCGCGAAAGGGGCTCGGATGCGGTCACGTGACGTGGGTTCCTGGACCGCTAGAATGTAGCAAATCCAAAGCGCCCAAAGGTTAGCCATGCTGCGTCTATGGCACTTGTTCTGCCAGACGGTGACCGTCGCCGTCGCCGTGCTATTCGTTGTGTGGACCTTTCACCCCGAGTGGCTGCGTCGTCCGCTGATAGCGGAAGATCCGCTGCCGACCATCCGCGAAGCGGTGTCCAGCCCACCGGCGGAAGACAACCTCGCCGGCGGCAGTGCCCGGGCCGCCGCGAAAGCGAGCCGCTCGGTGGTGAGCATCTACACCCGCCGCGAGGTGGCTCGCAGCAACCCGCTGCGCGAGCATCCCTTCTTCGGGCGTTTCTTTGAAAACGAGCCAGCGGACGACGAACAACCGGGCTTGGGTTCGGGCGTGATTGTCAGCGCCGACGGCTACATCCTCACCAATAATCACGTCGTCGAGGCGGCCGATGCCATCGAGGTCGCGATGGCCGATGGCCGGACCGCGACCGCGCGGGTGGTCGGCATCGACCCTGACACTGATTTAGCCGTCTTGAAGATCGCAGCCACCGACCTGCCGGCCGTGACGTTTGCCGACACCTCGACGGCGCGCGTCGGCGAACCGGTGTTGGCGATCGGCAACCCATTTGGCGTTGGCCAGACCGTGACCCAGGGCATCATCAGTGCGCTGGGGCGTACGCGACTCAATCTCAACACCTTCGAGAACTTTATTCAGACCGACGCCGCCATCAACCCCGGCAATTCGGGTGGTGCGCTGGTCGACATGAGTGGCAACTTGCTCGGCATCAACACCGCGATCTTCACCCGCAACGGCGGCTCGATGGGCATCGGTTTTGCGATTCCGGTGGATCTGGCGCGCGGCGTTCTCGAGCAGATTGTCCGCAACGGCAGCGTCACCCGTGGCTGGATGGGCATCGAGATGCAAGCGCTGACCCCTGACCTTGCCAGCTCGCTGGGCGTTGGGCGGGAACAGGGCGTTCTGGTCGCCGGGGTGATGCGAGGCGGACCCGCAGCGCGCGCCGGCATCCGTCCAGGCGATGTGATTGTTTCGATCGATCACAAAGCGGCGCGGGATGCGGCTGGGATTCTGAATCAAGTGGCGGCCATCAGCCCCGGCACCGCCGCCCAAGTCGAGTTGGTGCGCAACGGCAAACCACTGCAGGCCGCCGTCGAGGTGGGACGACGCCCAACCGACAACCGCCGGACAGAGACGCCCTAAGCGGCGATCAGTCGTCCCGTCAGCACTCGCCGCAGCAGATCGGTCGGAACCTCGGCGCTGACCACCGCCGAACCCAGCGCGCGCAGCAGGATGAAGCGGATGCGTCCGGCCTCGACCTTCTTGTCTTGGGCCATCAACTCGAGGTAGCGGTCAGCGCCGTAAGCCGGCGACCGCACTGGCAGGCCGGCATGCACGAACAAGCGCTCGATGCGATCGACGTCGGCGGCCCTGATCCAGCCGAGTCCGGCCGACGTCTCGGCGGCCAGCAGGGTGCCCGCCGCTACGGCGTGGCCATGCAACCAATTGCCGTAACCGGCCGCGGTCTCGATGGCGTGGCCAAAGGTGTGGCCCAGGTTCAGTAGTGCCCGCACGCCGGTCTCGTGTTCGTCCTCGGCGACCACATCCGCCTTGTTGCGACAGGAGCGCAAAATGGCCTCGGCCAGTGCCGCGGGTTCACGCTGCATCAGCACGTCGACGTTGGCTTCGAGCCATTCGAGGAAGGGTAGGTCGCGAATCAGGCCGTATTTAATGACTTCGGCCATCCCTGCTGACAGTTCGATGTCGGGCAAGGTGTCGAGCGTCGCGGTGTCGGCCAGCACCAGCCGTGGCTGGTAGAAAGCGCCGATCATGTTCTTCCCGAGCGCGTGGTTGACGCCGGTCTTACCCCCCACCGACGAATCCACCTGCGAAAGCAATGTGGTCGGCACCTGAATAAACGGCACGCCGCGCAGGTAGGTCGCCGCCGCAAAGCCGGTCAGGTCGCCGATCACCCCGCCGCCTAGCGCGATGAGGGTGGTCTTGCGTTCGCAGCGGGCGCGCAACAAGGCATCGAACACCTGATTCAGCGTATCGAGCGTTTTGTAGGACTCGCCGTCGGGCAACACGATGCGCGTCACCTTGACGCCCGCTGCCTCGAGCGGCTCGGCCAGTCGGTCCATGTAGAGGGGCGCGACCGTCGTGTTGGACACGATCGCCACGGCGGGCGCCGGCAGATGCGGCAGGATCAGCTCGGCACGCTCGAGCAGACCGGCGCCGATATGGATCGGGTAGGCGCGATCGCCCAACGCGACGTTCAGGGATTGCACGCGGTGACCTCCGCAGCGGGCTCGGGGTTCGGGCGGATCTGCTGACCGATCTGGCGAGCCAGTTTGCTGGCGCTCTGGCGCCCGGTCTCGACCACCAAATCAGCGACTTCGCGGTACCACACGTCGCGCTCACGGTAGAGCTGGGCGAGCCGACCGCGCGGGTTGGCGGTCTGCAGCAGTGGTCGCGAACGGTCGTTCTTCAATCGGACAAACAGGTTCTCCGGGCGCGTGTGCAAATAGACGACGAAACCCCGGCCGGCGAGGTCACGGCGGTTGTCGGCATCGATGACCGCGCCCCCGCCAGTGGCCAAAACAATACTCTCGCGACGGGTCAGCTCTTCAATCATGCGGCGTTCGCGGGCGCGGAAGCCAGCCTCGCCCTCCAACTCGAAAATGGTGGCGACCGGCACGCCGCTTCGAGCCTCGATTTCGTGGTCGCTGTCGACAAAGGCAAGGCCGAAGTCGCGGGCGAGCAGCCGCCCGACGGTGGACTTGCCCGCCCCCATCAAGCCGACAAGAAAAATGCGCGAGACTTCGGACATCCATCGATTCTAGCCGAGCCGCGATGTCCGGCGGCATCAGGGCGGCGACACCAGGGGTGGCGCCTCCACGATCCGCGGGGTCACGAATATCAGCAACTCGGTCTTGTCCTGCTGCTGCGTCCTGCTGCGAAACAGGCGACCGATGCCCGGTAGCGCCGACAAGCCGGGAATGCCCGCGCTGTTGTTCTGCCGCGCTTCGGTGAGGATGCCCCCGATCACGACAGTGCCGCCGTTCTCGATCCGCACTTGGGTCTGGATTTGCTTGGTGTCGATCGGCGGCCCTGCCGGTGTGGTGTTACTGAAGTTGGGAGAATCCTTATTCACCCGTAGATTCATGACGATGTGATTGTCCGGAGTGATTTGCGGACGCACACGCAGCGACAGCGTCGCTTTCTTAAAGGTGACGGCGGTGGCGCCGCTTGAGGTCGCCAACTGGAACGGCACCTCAGTGCCTTGCTCAATCACCGCCTCCTCTTGATCGGCGGCGACCACGCGCGGACTCGAAACGACCCGGCCGAGACCGTCGGCCTCGAGTGCGCTCACCTCGAGGTTGAGAAAGCGGGTCAGCCCAGCGTTGAACAGAGACACGCTCAAGGCCCCCGGCGCAACTCCCCGGATGGCAGTCGCCGGCAGGTTCACCAGCAAGGCCTGAGACACGCCGTCTGCAGTTGCCGCCGAGGCGGCCTGCGCTGCTGGGGCCAGCGCGTTGGCGGGCTGATTGAGCTGACCGGTCTGAGCCGCCACACCGCCACCGCCGGCAAGCCCGCCACCAATCAGGACACGCGTACCGCCCCCGACTCCGGGGACGCCGCCCCGTGCGTTGCTGGTGTCGTTGAAGCCCAGGCGGACACCCAGGCTGCGGCCAAAGCTGTCGGTCGCCTCGACGATGCGCGCCTCGATCATCACCTGCCGCAAAGGCACGTCGGTGTCGGCGATCAGGCGCTGGATGTCAGCCAAGCGCTGAGCCGTGTCTTGCACAAAGACCCGGTTGGTGCGTGGATCAGCCAACACCGCACCGCGCTTCGAAAGAATGCGATGCGCGGGGTCGCCCAGGAGAGCCTTGAACGCTTCGGCCCGCTGGTAATGCAACTGGATGCTCTCGCCGACCAGCGGTTCCAGATCGGCGCGCTGCAACTGCTGCATCTGCGCATCGCGGTCGCGTTGCAGAAGCTCCTCGCGCGGAGCGACCAAGATCAGGTCGCCGAAGCGACGCTGGTCGAGGTCGCGGCTGGCCAAAACCAAGTCCAGCGCCTGCGGCCAAGGCACATCGGTCAAGCGCAAGCTGATGGCACCCTGCACCGAATCAGTCGCCACGATGTTCAGCCCTGACGCATCGGCGATCGCCTGCAGCACAGCCCGTACATCAGCATTGTTGAAGTTGAGGTTGATGCCGTCGGCAACTGCAGCAGCCGAAAGCCACTGTGTTGTGGCGATGAGCAGCAATGTCTTGACGCTTCGTTCAAACAGGCTCAAGGGCCCCTCCCAATGTCGTCATTTCGGCGATCACTGCCGACCATTGGCACGCGCAGACGCTGCCCGCCACGGCTCAACCAGACCTCGGCCTCGCTCACTCGCTCGACGCGCCAGCCGCCATCGAAGACGCTATCGCCGACCGTGACTGCCTGCACCTCGCCGTGGCGACCATCGATCAACGCAATCAGACGCCCGGGGATTCCCAGTGTGCCGAGCAAGCGCACACGCGGGTACGTGCTGCCGCGGGACTCCAGTGATCGTTCGTTCACCCTGGGTGAGAGCGTCGTCGCAAAAGGATCGATGCCGTGTTGCGGCCAGCTGAACGCCGCTGCGGCGCCATCCGGCAAGCGGATCTCAGGCGTCCGCTGCGACAGCACCAAGGCCACCCGGTCACCGGCCATCGACTGCGAATCGCTTTGCCAGCGCAACTCGCGAATCAACCAAGGCTGCGTCCTGACCTGTTGCGTCAACCAAGTACCGATCGCGTTGAAACTGCCGCGCAATTCAACAGACATCACGGCCGAAGCCGCGGGGCCTTGCTCCGGACGGAGACCCAGCACCTCGAGCTCGGCCTCCGCAGCGCTCTTCTGCAAGTCCAGCACCCGCTCGGACACCGAGAGCGGCGCCTGCGCACGAGACGCCTCGCCAGCAGAAGCCGCATGCTCGCTAGCCAAGTGTCGCCGCACGCGCATCGAGCGAGCCGCAGTCTCGGCCGTCCGCAGCGCTGTTTGATGGACTTGAATCGCCCCCTCCAGCGCGTTCAGCTGCTGCCAGCGCGGCCACAGGCCAAACCCCGCCATAGCCGCGATTAAGCCCGCGAGCAGCGCGGGCGCGAGACTCTGCAGCGACGGTCGAGGCCAAGCCGGCCACAGCGGTGGCGGGCGCTCACCACCCGCATCGGATGCGAACCGCAACCGCAGCGACTCAGCCATCACTTAGCCTCCGGCACCGAGTGGACCCCGCCGGAGGCGTCGGGCAAGCGGGCTCGGACTTCGAACAGCAGCCAGCCGGACGGCACGTTGTCGCGGTGCACGTCGACCAGACTGGCTTGGGTGACCACGCCAGCGGCGTCCAGCGCCGAGAACCAAGCGCCGATTTGCGAATGCGAGCGGGCTCGCCCACCGATGCGGAGACCCGAGTCATCGTGGTGCAACAACTGCAGCGACAGGCCAGGCTGGGCGATGCGCCGCAAACCGTCGAGCAAGGCCAGCACGGCGACCGACTGTCGACGGTCTTCCATGGATTGGCTGAGGCGCTGCCTGTCGTCCGCGAGGTTGCGACGTTGCGCCATGACGCTGGCATTACGCGTGTCCAGGGCTGTGACACGTTCGGACAATTCACGGTCGAGACCTTGGCGATCGCGGATGGCCTCGACAAGGCCGAACCAGCCGACGCCAACCAAGAGGACGCCTGTAGCCAAAGCCACCGACAGCATCGATACCGATTGCGCCGGGGCCTGGGCCCGGCGAGGCGCAAGATTGATCGTGATCATGACAGGCCTCGCAGTGCCAGGCCGTATGCGGTCAACCACGCGCCCCCGAGCCCCGCATCTATAGAGCCAGGGTCTGGCGGCATTTGCGGCACGTGAAACATGCATCCAGGCTGACCGGCCTGCAACGCTGCCAGCCGATCCGGGTCGGCTGCAGAGCCCGCTACGGCAATTCCCGTCGACCGGACATCGTCCCGAGCGGGCAGGCTACTCAATGCCACCTGCAACTCGTCCAGCCACTGGGTGAGCGCACCGACGCTGCTCGGGGCTGCAGCCAGTTCACGTGATGTGACCACGCCTGACTCAGCCGGGCTGATGACGCGAGTCGCACGTTGACCGCAGTCGATCAAAACGTCACGGACATGCTGCGGAGACCAGAGCTCCAGCGCGCGCCGCTCGGCATAGGGGTTGAGATCGACCACTTGGGCCCGCAAGCCGACGGCATTGAGCAGGGCCATGCGCTGGTCGACGGTCTCGCGGCGGACCGCCACCAGACAGACCGGATGCCCTATCGCATCGGCCGGACCCGAGCGATGCCAATCGAGTTGCAGACCTGCCAGCGACACCGGCAGAACGGCTGCCGCCTGCCGCTGGACTGCGGCATCAAAGCGCTGCGCGTCGCCATCGTCATCCGCCGGGATGACAATGCGGCGGGTAATCGCGGTGCTGCCCGGCAGACCCACCACCACCTCGACCGCACGAAAGGGTAAATCCCGCAGTGCGATGCGAATGGCGTTAAGCGCCGACGCGCTCCCGTCGGCAGAATCGAGCGGCATCGCCGCCCAAGCGTGCGCCTCGAGCCGGGGGCCCGCGCGCCCAGACCGCAGACTCACCACACGGACGGCACTGGCGCCGATATCCAGCCCCACCCCCCGCCGTCCATGCCAATGTGATAGCCCGTTGCAGACACGCTGTAAGCCGGTGACAAACATTTACCGCCATCCCTGTCGTAGGATTGATGCCCGTGTGGATTGCAACCCTGGCGGCCGCCAATGGCAATTCGTCATCTGACCGATAAGCCGGCAAGGACCTGAAATTGAACGCGAAACGCATGGCAGTCGGGCTCCTGCTGGTGGCGCTGACCCTGGTCCTGAGCGGCGGCATGCTGGGCGCCTTTGCCGCCTTCATGACCTACCCGAAGCTACCCTCGCTAGAGGTGCTCACCGATTACCGACCCAAACTGCCGCTGCGCATCGTCTCCGACGACGGCAAGGTGATCGGCGAGTTTGGCGAGGAACGCCGCTCGGTGGTGCGCTTCAAGGACGTGCCGAGATCGCTGGTCGACGCCATCCTCGCTGCCGAAGACGAGCGCTTCTACCAACACGGCGGCATCGACTACGCGGGTGTGCTGCGGGCGATGCTGGTCAACTTCGTCTCCGGCGAGACCCGCCAGGGTGCCAGCACCATCACCATGCAGGTGGCGAAAAACTTCTTCCTGTCGAGTGAGCGGACGCTGACCCGCAAATTCAATGAAGCGCTGCTGTCCTACAAGATTGAGTCGAACCTGAGTAAGGACCAGATCCTCGAGCTCTACATCAACCAAATCTACCTCGGCCAACGCAGCTATGGTTTTGCAGCCGCTGCCCGCACCTACTTCGGCAAAGATCTGAAACAGCTGAGCATCGCCGAAACAGCCATGCTCGCCGGACTGCCCAAGGCGCCGTCGACCGGCAACCCGATCACCAACCCGCGACGCGCGCGCGCACGCATGCAATATGTGTTGGAGCGCATGCACTCGCTGAAGAAGATCAGCACAGCGCAATACGAGCAGGCTCGCGACGAAAACGTCGCAGTGCGGGCCTCGCGCAACTCTGTCGACAACGCAGACTTCGTCGCCGAGATGGTCCGGCGTGACATGGTCGAGCGCTTCGGCGACGCCGCATACATTAGCGGCATCACCGTCTACACCACCATCGACTCGCGCCACCAGGCCGCCGCGCAAGCTGCCCTGCGCAAAGGCGTTTTGGACTACGAGGCGCGACACGGCTGGCGCGGGCCGGCGAAGTGGCTGAACCTGCCGGAAGTGCCCGACTTGGCCGACAAGGCGATCGACGAAGCGCTGCAGGACCAGTTGCCGATTGGCGGTCTGCAAGCGGCGGTGGTGGTTACCGTGACGCCCAAGGAGATTCGCGCGCGCACCCGGCTCGGCGAGGTGCTGACCCTCGGTGCCGACAGCCTGACAGTGGCCAAAGCCTTCCTCGGCGAGAAGGTGCCCGCGGCCAAACGTCTGCAGCGCGGCTCCGAAGTCTGGCTGCGGCCCACCGACGCGGGCGGCTGGGTGCTGAGTCAGTTGCCCGAAGCCGAGGCGGCACTGGTCTCAGTCGACCCTCACGATGGCGCCATCCGCTCGCTGGCAGGCGGCTTCGATGCCGGCCGTAACCAGTTCAACCACGTCACCCAAGCGTGGCGTCAACCCGGCTCGTCGTTCAAGCCCTTCATCTACTCGGCGGCATTGGAAAAAGGCTACAACCCGGCCACCATCGTTGAAGATGCTCCGCTGCATTTCGACGCCAGTGTCACCGGCAGCGATGCCTGGAACCCGCAGAACTATGACGGCAATTTCGACGGCCCGCTGCGGCTAAGGGTCGCTCTGGCAAAGTCCAAGAACATGGTCGCCATCCGCGTTTTGCAGGCCATCACGCCGCTGTACGCGCAGCAATGGATCACCCGCTTCGGCTTCGACGCGCAGCGCAACCCGGCTTACCTGAGTCTGGCGCTCGGTTCGGGAGCGGTCACGCCGCTGCAGATGGTGGGTGGCTATGCGATCTTGGCGAATGGGGGTCACCGGGTAGCCCCCTACCTAGTCAAAAAGGTGATCGACAGCAAGGGCCGCCTCCTTGCCATCGCCAAACCGAAGGTGGTGGGCGTAGATGCCGAGCCCGTGATCGAGCCGCGCAATGCCTGGCTAATGACCAGCCTCCTGCGTGATGTGGTGCGCATGGGCACCGCCACCCGCGCCATGAGCCTCGGCCGCGCCGACCTCGCCGGCAAGACCGGCACCACCAACGACAACGTCGACGCCTGGTTTGCCGGCTATACCCCGGGGTTGGTGGCTGTGAGCTGGATCGGTTTCGACCAACCGAAGAGCCTCGGCTCAAAAGAGACCGGTGGAGCGGCTGCATTGCCAATCTGGATCGACTACATGAAGACCGCCCTGCAAGGCGTGCCGGAGCAGTTCCTGCCGGAACCCGAAGGCATCGCTCAGGCGATCATCGACCCTGCCAGCGGCCGCTTTGCTGCCAGTGGCCTGATCGAATACTTCTACGAAGAGCAGACGCCGGCCGCGCAAGCGGCTGCGCAAGAACCCAACCCCGCGACCACGGTCGAGACCCCATGAGCCGCGACCTGCCGCCACGCTTCCAGCGCGAAGCCATCGCCCAAGCTGCGGCGCGGATGATCGCTGAGGATGGCTTGCACGACTACGCGCTGGCCAAGCGCAAAGCGGCCCGACAACTGGGCGTCACTGGCAATCAGCAACTGCCGAATAACGACGAGATCGATGCTGCGCTGCGCGCCTACCGCGAAGTGTTTCAAACCGGGACCCACCCCGAACTCCTGTACGAACTGCGCAGCATCGCGGCTCAGGTGATGCAAGAACTGGCCACCTATCAACCGCAACTGACCGGCTCCGTGCTCGCAGGCACGGCCGGACCCGAATCCGACATCAACCTATTGTTGTTCGCCGATAGCGACAAAGACGTCGAGATCGATCTGCTCAACCGCGGCATCCCGTTTGAGACTGGCGAGCGCAAACGCCAGCTGCGCGGAGAGACTCGCAAGGTGCCAGTGCTCACCGTGTTCGTCGGTGACGCCGTCGTCAACCTTGAGGTGCTGGAGCCCCGCGACCGCTTCGACCGACCGCGTGGCAACGGCAACCGCGCCGAGCGCGCCGATCTACCCGCTGTTCAACAGTTGCTGGACAGCCAGCCCGACTGACCATTGTCGCACCAGCCCCTTGCCGGATCGGCAGAGGCACGCGTACAATCGCGGGTTCTTTTGATTCCTCACAGGATTTCAGCCATGGTCGTTATTCGTCTGGCTCGCGGTGGCGCCAAGCACCGTCCGTTCTACAGCGTGGTGGTGACTGACTCGCGCAATCGTCGCGACGGACGCTTCATCGAGCGCGTTGGCCATTACAACCCGATCGCTAGCGGCGCCGAGCAAGGCCTGCGCATCGACACCGCCCGCGTCAGCGAGTGGGTTGCCAAGGGCGCGCAAGTTTCGCCGACCGTTCAGCGCCTGATCAAGAGCGGTGCAGCTGCCGCCTGATCAGCCGGTGGTGATGGGCCGGCTGACGGCCCCGTACGGCATCCGCGGATTCATTCGCGTGCAGGTGTTCACCGAGACGCTCGACAGTCTGCTGGACCATCCGCAGTGGTTAGTGGGACGCGGCGGCGAGTGGCAGGCGAGGCAGGTGGTGGAAGCCGATGTGCATGGCGACGGTTTGGTGGTGTTGCTGGACGGCGTGACCACCCCAGAAGCAGCGAAGCTGCTGCGGGGGTGCGAGGTGGCGGTGCCCCGTGGCGACCTGCCACCCGCTGAGGATGACGAGGTGTATTGGGTCGACTTGGTCGGCTGCGAAGTGATCAACCGAGAGGGTGTGAACTTCGGTCGTATCGTCGAACTGATGGAAACCGGCGCCAACGACGTGCTGGTGGTGCGCGGTGATCGGGAACGCCTGATCCCGTACATCGACCGCGTGGTGGAGGCGGTCGATCTGGATGCAAAGCGTGTCCGGGTCGATTGGCCGGAGGATTTCTAGCGAGACGGGGGCGGCGTGCGGTTCGATGTGATCACGCTGTTTCCGGAGTTGGTGGCGGCAGTAGCCGGTGGCGGAATCACCGGTCGCGCGTTTGAACGCGGCTTGGCGCAGTTGCAGACGTGGAATCCGCGCGATTTCACGACCGACAACTACCGCACGGTCGACGACCGCCCCTACGGCGGCGGCCCCGGCATGGTGATGTTGGCCGAGCCGCTGGAGCAGGCGATCGCCGCAGCGCGTCAAGCGCAGCGGGACGCGGGAATCACTGACCCGCGCGTGGTGCACATGAGTCCGCAAGGGCGCGTGCTGGACCACCGAACGGTGGTGGACATGGCGCAACGCCCGGGGCTGATCCTCCTGGCGGGGCGCTACGAAGGGATCGACCAGCGCTTGATCGAGCGCGAGGTGGATGAAGAAGTGTCGATCGGGGACTATGTGCTGAGCGGCGGTGAGCTGCCGGCGATGGTCTTGATCGACGCCGTGGTCCGGCATCTTCCGGGCGCGGTCAACGATGCGCAGTCGGTGGTCGAGGAATCGTTCGCTGACGGGCTGCTGGATTGCCCGCACTACACCCGGCCGGAGGTCGACCACCACGGCGAGGCAGTACCCGCGGTGCTGATGTCTGGGCACCACGAGGCGATCCGTCGCTGGCGCCTCAAGCAGAGTCTGGGCCGAACGCTCGCGCGCCGTCCCGACCTGTTGCATCATCGGCGACTGACTGAGGCGGAATCCGGGCTGCTGGCCGAGTATCAGCAGGAACAGGATTCCGGCAAGAAAAACGTCCGGGACACCGGCAAGGAGAAGACATGAACCTCATCGAGCAACTGGAACACGAAGAAATCGCCCGCCTGGGCAAGACCCTTCCCAACTTTGCACCCGGCGACACCGTCGTCGTGCAAGTGAAGGTGAAGGAAGGTAACCGCGAGCGTCTGCAGGCGTTCGAAGGCGTGGTCATCGCCAAGCGTAACCGTGGTCTGAATTCGGCCTTCACCGTGCGCAAGCTATCGGCTGGCGAAGGCGTCGAGCGGACCTTCCAAACGCACTCGCCGCTGGTCGCCAGCGTGGAAGTGAAGCGCCGCGGTGACGTCCGTCGCGCCAAGCTCTACTACCTGCGCGGTCGCACCGGCAAGGCTGCCCGCATCAAGGAAAAGCTGTCGTACGCGAGCAAGGCTCAAGCCGTCAGCGAGTAAGCGACGGTGCGGCGTCCAGCGCGCTATTGCGCGCGGACGACCGCGACCAACTCGACCGTTTCTGCGACGCTCTCTGGCTGGAGGACGGCCTCTCGCCGCGCACTCTGGCCAGTTATCGGGCCGACCTGACACAGTTCGCCGTATGGTTGGCCCCTCGCACTGACAGTCTGCTGTCGGCGGGAAGCGCCGACATCGCCGCGTACCTCGCCCACTTGTTTGGCCCCCGCGGACTCAAAGCCCGCTCGGCCGCGCGCGCAGTGTCGAGCCTACGACGCTTTTATGGCCGACTGTGCCGGGATGGACTCTGCGCCACCGATCCGACCGCGCACACCGCCAGCCCGAAACTGCCGCGCAGTCTGCCGAAGAGTCTGACCGAGGCCGAAGTCGAGTCGCTGCTGGCCGCACCCGACATGAATAGCGCCGAAGGTCTACGCGACCGTGCAATGCTGGAGGTGCTTTACGCCACCGGCCTGCGTGTCTCGGAGCTGGTCAATCTGCCACTAGCGGCGGTCAGCATGGACATGGGTGTGGTGCGAGTGTTGGGCAAGGGCGCCAAGGAGCGACTGGTACCGCTCGGTGAGGCCGCACTCGACTGGATCAGTCGTTACAACCGCAACGCGCGCCCAGCCTTACTGGATGGACGCAACAGCCAGGCACTGTTCGTCACCCGATTGGGCGCACCGATGAGCCGGCAGTTCTTCTGGCAGCGGCTCAAGCGCTACGCCCTGCGCGCCGGGATCCACAGCGCGGTATCCCCGCACGTGTTGCGCCACGCCTTCGCCACGCATCTGCTCAATCACGGCGCCGACCTGCGCGTGGTGCAATTGCTGCTGGGCCACGCCGACATCTCGACCACGCAAATCTACACCCACGTCGCTCGCGAGCGGCTCAAACAACTGCACCGCCAACACCATCCGCGGGGCTAGCTTCGGCCGGTCGCCTGGCGCTCGATGCGCACGCCAAGCCGCGCCACACCACGAATCAGATTGAGTTTGGCCACGCTCACCTTGACCCAAGGCGCACCGAATTCGCCAAGGACAATGTCAGCGATGTGCTCAGCCAAACGCTCGAGCAGTAAAAAGTGGTTGACCGCCAGACTCTCGCGAATACGGGCCACCACCTCGCCGTAGTCGATGGTGTCGTCCAGGTCGTCGCTGCTCGCGGCGTCTGGACCCGGAATCCCAATATGGATATCCAGCTGGATGGTCTGCGGGACCTTGCGCTCCCACTCGTACACGCCGACCAGCGTGTCGATGCGGAATTCCTCGATGAAGATGACGTCCATCTGCGACAATCCATGGGTCAAAAAATGGGCCGCCAAGTTTAGTGGAGTCCGCCTGATGCTGCCATTGGCCATCGTTGCCAGTTACCTGCTCGGCTGTGTGCCGTTCGCGGTGCTGGTCAGCCGCGCCCTACAACTCCCCGATCCGCGCCAGTTCGGCTCCGGCAACCCAGGTGCCACCAATATGATGCGCACCGGATCACGGCGGGCAGCACTGCTCACTCTGGTGGGTGACGCTGGCAAGGGCGCAGTGGCGGTGGGTCTGGCCCGCTGGCTCGAGCTGGAGGCCGACGTCGTGGTGTGGTGCGGACTGGCGGCCTTTCTGGGACATGTGTTCAGCGTCTTTCTGCGCTTTCGCGGCGGCAAAGGGGTTGCAACGGCTGGTGGCGTACTGCTGGCAATCGACTGGCGACTGGGCGGCGCCGTGATCGGTGTCTGGCTTCTGGCATTTCTGGCGACGCGCATCTCGTCGGCAGGCGCCCTCTCGGCAGCGCTGGCAGCGCCGCTGCTGGCGTGGGCACTGGATGCGCCAAGGACGCTGCTGTTGGCTGCGCTGGCGATGAGCGCCGTGCTCGTCTTGCGCCATCGCAGCAACATCCGCAAGCTGATCGACGGCAGCGAGGGGCGCACCGCATGAGATCACCGATCCGTCTGGCCATGGTCCTTGGGCTGCTGGCAATCGTCGGCGGCCACTTGCTCGACGGTGGCAATCTCTTCGCGCTGTTTCATGCGACCGCACTGCTGATCGTTGTCGGCGGAACCGCCAGCGCGGTTCTCTTGCAGACGCCCGCGCACTCACTGCGCCGCGGCCTCGCGCTGTCGCGCGACGCGTTCGACGATGACGCACCGTCTGACGTCGCCCCCGCGGTTGAGACGCTGGTCGAATTCAGCCGTATGACCCGCCGCGATGGTTTTTTGGCTTTGGAGCCCTACGCACAAGCCGAGACCGACACCTTCCGCCGCCGCGGGCTTGAGTTGCTTATCGACGGGGTCGAACCCGACGAACTGCGCAGCACCCTTGAGATCGACCTTGCCACCTACGAAATGTCCGAACGTCAAGCTGGACGCATCTGGGAGTCGGCCGGCGCCTATGCGCCGACCATGGGGATCGTCGGCGCGGTGATGGGGCTGATCCACACCATGCAAAACCTTGCACAGCCGGCCGATCTCGGCAACGGCATCGCCGTCGCTTTCGTGGCGACGCTATACGGCGTCGGTGCGGCCAACCTGATCCTGCTGCCATTGGCCAACCGCATCAAAATGCGCATCGTCGCCGAGGTGCAGCTTCGGCGCATGCTGATCGAGGGCTATTGTGCGATTGCGGCCGGCAGCCACCCCAACGTCGTCGACCGTCGCATGCGCGGCTACTTGGTCGAAGCATGAACCGCCGGGAGGACGACGACAGCGACGACACCAACCGCTGGCTGGTGTCTTATGCTGACTTCATCACCCTGCTCTTCGCCTTGTTCGTGGTGCTGTACGCCTATTCGCAGGCCAACGAAACCAAGCACCAAGCTTTGTCCGAGGCAATCGGCGAGGCATTTGGGAGATCGGGGGGCGGCCTGTTGCCGGCCACCGGCAAGATCGTCGGCAACGAGCCGCGCCCGACCGCGCTGGATCCACAGGCTGCCTCGCGAATCGAGTTGCGGCGGCGCACGATGGACACGGTGCGCGGCGCTCTACGCGATCTGATCGATCAGGGCAGTGTGACTGTCACCGAAACACCCAACGGCTTGGTCATCGATTTCAATGCCAGCGCCTTGTTCGAAACCGGCATCGCCGAACCATCGCCGGCCGCCCGCGAGAGCCTCACAGCCGTTGGCCGCTTGCTCGCCGGAACCGATTACGTGGTCAATATCGAGGGCCACACCGACGACACGCCGATCAACACCCGCACGTTCGCCTCGAATTGGGAGTTGTCAGCGGCGCGTGCCGCCGGGGTCGCCAAGCTGTTCGAACAGGCTGGGGTCGCGGGCACGCGTCTGGTCGCCATGGGCTTTGGCGAACACCGTCCGGTGGCCGAAAACGCCTCACCCGATGGCAAGGCCCGGAATCGGCGCATCGTCGCCATCCTTAAGGACCCGTGTGACGCACCCGCCGGGTGCGCCCACTAACGCTTACTCTTCGGTACCGCCGATGGTCGAGTCCTTGACCAGCGAATCGCGACGGTTCAGGTAGAAATCCCGCACGGTGGCGTATTCGTCTTTGCCCGCCGCGTCGATGATGTCCTGAACGTCGAGGAACTCGGAGCGCTTACTGACAATGCGACCACCGGCGATTTTGTAGCGATCGCTTTTGGGGTCGACCTGGTTAATCGGGTCGGCATACAAGTCGCCCACCAGACCGACGGCGTCACGCACAGTGCTCGGGCCGAAGAACGGCAAGACCACGTAGGGGCCGCTGCCGACACCCCACTTGCCAAAGGTCTGACCGAAGTCTTCGTTGTGCTTCTCAAGACCCGCTGGCGTGGCGATGTCAATGAAGCCGAGCAGGCCGAACGTGCTGTTGAAAGCAAAACGCACGAAATCGCTGGCACCTTGGCCGACTTTGCCCTGCAGCAGGTTATTAACGCCGATCATGACATCGCCGATGTTGGCGAAGAAATTGCCGATACCTTTGCGGATTGGCGCGGGAACGTAGTTGTAGCCTTTGGCCACCGGCGTCAGAACCGCCTTGTCCAGCCCTTTGTTGAACGCGTAGACACCCCGGTTGAACCCTTCCATGGGATCACGCGGGTGGGCGGTCTGCTGCGGCGCCGTGGCGCACGCCGACAAAGTGGCCGCCAGCGCGGCTGACGATGCGAACTTGAGAAGACGATTCATGGCCGGTTCCTTGTGAGCCTCGGTGCGAGTTTATCCGCTGTTGCGCATTCCCGCAGCAATGCCGTTGATGGTCATCAGAATGGAGTTGCGCAGTCGCGGCTCCGGATCGCCGTTGCGGAAACGCTGCATCAGGTCGACCTGCAGGTGGTTGAGCGGCGCCACATAGGGCAAACGCGCCCGCAGACTCTCGCCGAGCGCGGGGTTCGATTCGAGCAGTATCTTCTGCTGGGTGATGTCGAGAATGTGAGCCTGCGTACGCTCGTGGGCCGCGCGGATGCGGCCGAAGATGCGCTCAGCGGCCTCGCGGTCGGACACGAGGTCGGCGTAACGCTCACCGATGGCCAGGTCGCACTTCATCAACACCTGCTCGACATTGGACAAGACCGACCGCAAGAATGGCCAGTGCGCGTACACCTCACGCAGTCGGGCGATGCCACCGCTGCCTTCTTTCGCGATAAAGGCGTCGATCGCCGAACCGATGCCATACCACCCCGGCAACACGATGCGGTTCTGACTCCAGCTGAACACCCAAGGAATGGCGCGCAAATCTTCAATGCGATTCGACTGGGTGCGGGAGGCCGGACGACTGCCGACCTGCAACTGGCGGATCTCGTTGATTGGCGTGCCTTCCCAGAAAAAGGTGAGGAAGCCATCGGTCTCGTAGACCAGGTTGCGGAATGCGCGAAACGCTGACTCGGACAGATCCCCCAGCACCTCACGGTCTTCGGGGCGCGCGCCGTCTTCGCCCGAGGCCCGCAGCAGCGTGGCCTCCAGCGTGGCCGACACCAAGGTCTCGAGGTTGCGCTGGCCGATGCGCGCATCCGTGTACTTAGACGCGATGACCTCGCCCTGCTCGGTGAGGCGAATCTGGCCGTTCACCGCGCCCGGGGGCTGCGCCAGGATCGACTCGTAGCTCGGGCCGCCACCGCGGCTGACCGTGCCGCCGCGACCGTGGAACAAGCGCAGACGCACCCCGTGCCGGCCCGCCACCTTGGTCAGGTTGCGTTCGGCCAGGTACAGCTCCCAGTTGGATGTGAAGATGCCGCCGTCCTTGTTGCTGTCGGAGTAGACGAGCATGACCTCTTGCGTCATGTCACGCGACTCGAGGAGGGCGCGGTATTCGGGAATCGAGAACAAGCGGTCCATGATCGGGCCGCAGGCGCGCAAATCGCCGATGGTCTCGAACAACGGGATGATGTTCATATGCAACTGCGGCGCGGAGCCCGGCAGCAGAAGGCCGTGCTCCTTGAGCAGTAGCGCTGCTTCGAGGATGTCGGAAACGCCCGCGCAGTTGGAGATGATGTAGTTGGGCATCGCCTGACGACCGAAGTCGCGGTGGATGGCCGCGATCTCGTCAAACACCGACAACTCCCCGGCAACCGTCTCCTCGTAGGCAATGAACGAGGACTTGAGCGGACGCGGATCGGTGATTTCCTGCACCAGCAGAGCGATCTTGGCGTCCTCGTCAAGGCCGCTGTAGTGGGCATGCACCAAGGACTTGGCCAGCAGTTCGTTGACCGAGTTCTCGTGCAGGCGGCTGTGCTGACGTGAATCCAGCGGCGCCAAATGGAAGCCGAACACGCGCGCGGCGCGACGCAACTCGCGCAGACGCCCGTGGGTCGCCCAGACCGAACCTTGCGAGCGCAGCGCAGTGTCAACCACGTCGAGTTCGTGGACGAACTCGGCAGCGTTGGCGTAGGGCTTGCCCTCGGCCAACGGCGGTTGCGCGTACATGTGCAAGCGCAGCGTCTGCGCCGTGGCAAACAAGCGGCAGTAGACCGAGACCAGCGCTCGGCGGTAGGGCTCGTCGGCGCGGTGCGGAGAGTCTTCGGGGGAGGACTCGGCCATCGCCACCAGCTCCGGCGTAGTCGGCATCAGCAACTTGGACTGGGCCAACTCACGGGTCAGCTTGAGGACTTCGGCGAGGTAGAACTCGAACGCCACCACCGCGTGGCGACGCATCGCGTGGCGGGTGACTTCAGCCGTGACGAAGGGATTGCCGTCGCGGTCGCCGCCGATCCAGCTGCCCATCAGCACGAAGTTGGCCAGGTCGGGCTGGCCCAACTCAGGGAAGGCGCGTGCGACGGCGTCCTCAATGCGGCTGTAAACGCGGGGCAATTCGCGCAACAAGGTGTAGCGGTAGAACGACAGGCCATTCTCGATCTCGTCCTGCACCTGCAGCTTTTCAACACGCAACATGCGCGTGCGCCACAGCACCTGCAGGGTGTGGCGGATGGCGTCGTCGACTTCCTGCGCTTCGTCCGGCGTCATGTCGACCTGGTCGCGCACATCCATGCGGCTGTGGATCTCGCGCAGATTGTCGAGGATGCTCTTGCGCTGAACCTCGGTCGGGTGGGCAGTAAGTACCGGTGCCGTCAACATCACGTTGAGCGTCTCGACCACCGCCTTGGCCTCAATGCCGGCCTCGGCGATGCGCGCCAGAGCCAGTTCGAAGTCGCCGTTCTCACGCGGCGCGCCAGACTTGCGCATCTGCCGATGACGCCGGTTGAGGTGAACATCCTCGGCAATGTTGGCGAGCTGATAGAAAAAGCTGAAAGCGCGCGCCACGCGCACGGTACCCGCGGTGTCGATGCCGGCGAGCAGCGTCTGCAGCTGGGTCTCGCTGGCCTTGTCGCCATCGCGGTGAAACTTGATCGACAGACGGCGAATCTCTTCGATCAGCTCAAAGATGCGCTCACCCTCGAGATCGCGCAGCGTCTCGCCGAGCATGCGCCCGAGATAACGGATGTCGTCGCGCAGACGCGACTGCAGTTCCTTGCCTTGGCTCATGACCACCCTTTTCCCTAATGTCGGATATTTTTAAGGGGCACGTCGAGCCGGCCGGCTTGGCGCCCGCCCGCCGGCCGTGCGCCGGGACGCGTGTTAGACTGGCCCGAATCGCAACCCAGACGCCTCCTCCGGCGCCGACTCTTCGGGTCATGTCAAACCACAATCCAACCGCAACATCTGCAATGCCTTCAGCCCCGGAACGCCTCGTCATCGCCACCCGCGAAAGTCCTCTCGCGCTGTGGCAGGCGCATCACGTCCAAGGTCGACTCTCTCAAGTATACCGGCAAACCCAAGTTGAGCTGGCTCGCATGACCACGCGCGGCGACCAGATCCTCGAAACGCCGCTGTATCAGGCAGGAGGCAAAGGACTCTTTATCAAGGAACTGGAAGTGGCTCTGCTGGAAGGCCGCGCCGACCTCGCTGTGCACTCGCTCAAAGACGTGCCAATGGAGCTTGAGGCGCCGTTCGCGCTGGTGGCTATCGGCGAGCGTGAAGACCCACGGGACGCGTTCGTTTCCAACCGCTATGACCGCATCGACGATCTGCCCAAAGGCGCCCGCGTCGGCACTGCAAGTCTGCGCCGCGCCTGCCAACTGCGCGCACGCCGGCCAGACTTGGTGGTCGAGACGCTGCGCGGCAACGTCGGCACCCGCTTGCGCAAATTGGATGCGGGTGAGTTTGACGGCATCCTGCTGGCGGCTGCCGGTCTGATCCGACTCGAACTGGCCGACCGCATCCGCGAGGTCATTCCGCCGGAGGTGAGCCTGCCGGCCGTCGGCCAAGGCGCACTGGGCTTTGAGGTGCGCGCCGACCGCAGCGACGTCGCAGCACTGCTGCAGGTCATGAACCATGAGCCGACGCGTCAACGGGTAACCGCCGAGCGCGCCATGAGTCGCGCCCTGGGCGGCAGCTGCAACGTGCCGCTGGGCTGTCATGCGGTGTTGAACGGCGATCGCCTGCACCTTACCGGTTTCGTCGCCATGCCCGATGGCAGTCGCATGATTCGTGGTGAAACCGAAGGACTGGCCACCGACGCCGAGGCCATCGGTCTCGACCTGGCCGAACAATTGCGGGGTCGCGGCGCCGGCGCGGTGATGGCCGAGCTTGCCGACCACCTGAGCAAACCGGCTGGCTGAGTCGCCCACCTTGGCGCCACGACCGCTGCACGGCCGACGCGTCGTCGTCACCCGTCCAGCCGGACAGTCGGCGCATCTGCAACAGTTGCTGAATGACGCCGGTGCTGCCACGGTCGAACTTCCGCTATTGCAGCTCGTGGGACTGCCATGCCCGCCCGCGACGGGTACTGCCGCCGCGCCACCAGACTGGGTGATCGCCGTCAGTCCGAGCGCGGTGCGCTTCGGTCAAGACTGGTGGGCTGGCCCTTGGCCGCCGGCGTGCCGTGTAGCCGGCGTCGGGGCGGGAACGGCCCGAGCCTGGCGCGAAGCCGGGCACGCCGCTCCGCTGCAGCCCGAGGCCGGGCAAGACAGCGCCGCGCTGCTCGAAGCACCCGACCTACAGGCAGTCACGGGCCAGCGCATCATCATCGTTCGCGGCGAAGGTGGCCGCGACCTCTTGGGCCCGGCCCTGCGCGCTCGTGGCGCGGTGGTGGACGAGTGGCTGTGCTACCGGCGCGAACCTCCGCCGACGCTGGCCGCCGATCTGCAACGGCTGTGTCAGTCGCCACCGGCAGTGGACGCCTGGACGCTGACCAGCAGCGAAGCGGTGGCGCACCTGGACGCCGCCTGGCCGCCCGATATGCCACGCACTGCACCCGTGTTCGCGCCGCATCCGCGGATCATCGAGGCCGCCCGAGATGCCGGTTGGATGACGGTGCTCACACCCGAGGGCGATAGCGGCTTGCTGGCAGGTTTGCGGACGTGGTTTGATGACGGCCATCATGACTGACGCCCCGCCACCCCCGACCTCGAGCCCGGTCCAGCCGACGGCCCCGACTGCGCCATCCTTTACCCCGACACTGGCGCTGGTGATCGCCATGATGGCGGTGGCTGGCTGCGTCTGGCTGGCGGTGGACAGCGCCCGCAGCCAGGCCAAACTTAAGCAGCAGATGGTCGATTACCTGGCGCGTGGCGACCGCACCAACACCGAATCGCGGCAGATTGCCGATCGCGCCGACAACGTTGCCCGCGCCCTTGATGATCGTGTGGATCAAGTGGAGCAGCGACTTGCCGACTGGCAGAACCAGCAGGCTGCGATGGAGGCGCTGTATCGCAACCTCGCTCGCACCCGCGACGAGTGGGTGCTCAGCGAGATCGAACAGATGCTGCTCAACGCCGATCAGCAACTGCAACTGGCCAACAACATCAACGGCGCATTGGCGGCCTTGCAGGCGGCCGAACAGGTGCTGCAAAGACAGCCGCAGACCGCACTGATCAACTTGCGCCGAGCGCTGGCCAAAGACATCGATGCGCTGCGCAGCCGCCCGCAACGCGACGTGGTGGGCACCATTGCCCGACTCGACACCTTGATCGGCGAAGTCGACGAGTGGCCGCTGCAGCACCAGTTCCGCCTACCCGCTCCGGCTTCACCGGCAGCCGAACGCAGCGCCCTGGGCAGCCTTGCGTCGCTCTGGGACGACCTGCGCAGCCTGATCCGCGTGCAATACACCGGTGATCGCGACCTCGCCCTGTTGTCGCCCGAAGGCGGCGCGCTGTTGCGCGAGAATCTCCGGCTGCGCCTGACTGCCGCGCGCTTCGCAACGCTGCGCGGTGACGAGTCACAACTCAATCGGGAACTGGGCTTGTCCCGTGAGTGGCTGGAGCGTTATTTCAACGTTCGCAACGAGGCGACCCGCGCGGCGCTGACGCAGATCACCCAGCTCAGCCGGGGCAGCGTTCGCGACGCCCCACCGCAAATCGCCGGCAGCCTTGAGGCGCTGCGCCAGGCCCGCCGCGCTTTCGACAACAAGGGCTGAACGATGCGGACGCTGTTGTGGGTGGTGACCCTGTTCGGCATCGCCGTCGGCCTGACCGTACTCACGCAAGCGCAGCCCGGCGTGGTGCAGTTTGTGTTCCCCGGCTTGCGGGTTGAGCTCGCCTTCGCGCTGTTCGTGGTTCTGTTGCTGGCGTTCGGCCTGCTGTTCGGCACTGCTGTGCGCCTGTTCCGCGCGGCGCTGAGTCTGCCAAGGCGAGTCAGCGCACACCGCGAGGCAGTGGCCGAGAAGCGTGCCCGTCAGGAACTCGACGCCGCCCTGCGCGCCTTTTTCGAGAACCGCTGGAGCCGCGCCGAGCGACACGCGGCACGCGCCCTCGACACCGGCTCTACGGCGGTTCTGGCGCAGATCGTGGCCGCACGCGCCGCCCAAGCGCAGCGCCAGTACGGCCGTGCCGAGCAATACCTTGATCACCCGACCCGCGTCACTGGCAACGACCGCTGGATGTCGACCTTTGCCCGCGCTGAACTGCTGGTGCAGCGCAAGCGGGCCGCCGAGGCCTTGCCGCTGTTACGCGACTTGCGTCGCAACGCGCCGTCGCACTCCGGGGCTCTGCGGCTGGAGATCCAAGCGCAGAGCAACGCTGGTCAGTGGGGCGAAGTGCTTAAGCTGACCGAGCAGGCGGCTCGGCATGGCGCCTTCGACCCCGCCACGCTCAACCAATACCGCGAAAACGCCGTCACCGGCCTACTGCTGGACCCCGGCCTCGACCTTGCGGCGCTGAACCGCCTATGGCGGCAGACGGCCCTGCCCCTGCGTTTGCTACCCCGCGTGGCTGATGCCGGTGCGCGCGCGTTCTCTCGACTCGGCGACGCCGAGGCCGCCCACACCTGCCTGCAAGAATCGATCGAGCAGGAGTGGTCTGGCGAACTTGCCGCACTCGACCTGGCACTGAGCGAAGACCAAGAATCGGCGCAGGCCCTGCAGCGTGGTGAGAGCTGGCTGCGCTCACACCCGACCGACACCATGCTGTTGTTGGCGCTGGGCCGGCTATGCCGATCACGCGGTCTATGGGGCAAGGCGCGCAACTATCTGGAGGCAGCCATCGCCATCCATCCGCAGGCCTGTAGCCACCGGATGCTTGCCGAGTTGCTGGAGAGCCTGGGCGACGCCGCTGCGGCCCTGCCCCACCTCAAGGCTGCGGCCAATCTGGCCGCCGATGAGGCTACCTGTGGCAAAGCCTAGTCGCAGCGCTTGATCAGCACCTTGGAGCGCCGCTGCCAGTTGTAGAAGCGCTTCTTTGACTCGGGCAAATCATCGACATCGCTCTCGACGAAGCCCCGCTCGCGGAACCAGTGGGTGGTCTGCGTGGTGAGCACGAACAGACGTTTGAGCTTCTGGGCGCGCGCGCGGGTCACGGCGAAGCGCAACATGCGGTCGCCGAGACCGGCATCGCGGTAGGCCGGTGCCACCGCCAGACACGCCAATTCGGCAGCCGCCTCGCCATCGAACGGATACATGGCGCCGCAGGCAAGGATCAGCCCATCGTGCTCCAGCACAAAGAAGCGGTCGATCTCCTGCTCGAGGCGCTCGCGCGATCGCTTGACCAGCACGCCCTGCTCCTCGAGTGGCTCGATCAGCTGCAGGATTCCGCCGACATCGTCGATGGTCGCCTCCCGCAGTTCGTCCAAGCCGCTGGCGGTGAGCATGGTGCCAATACCGTCGTGGGTGAACACCTCGCTCAGCAGGGCGCCGTCGGTGGCCGCGTTGATCAGGTGCGAGCGCGCGACGCCAGCGCGGCACGCGCGAATCGCATACGGCAGATAAATGCGCGCGTCGCCGGGCGGGAGTTCCGGCAGCAGCGACTCGGCTTCGGCCAGCGTAAGTTCGGGGCGAACACCACCGCGGGCATCGACCACCCCGTCAGCGTCCATCAGGAAGATGAGTTTGTCGGCACCGATCGCGGCGGCAGTGGCTGCAGCGACGTCCTCCACCGTGAGGTTGAAGATCTCCCCGGTCGGCGAGTAGCCCAGCGGCGACAGCAGGACGATCTCTTCGTCGCGCAAGCGGTTATTGATTGCCACTGCGTCGATTTTGCGCACCCGACCGGTGAACTGCAGATCCACGCCCTCGACGATCCCAATCGGTTGTGCAGTCACGAAGTTGCCGCCGGAGACGCGGATGTCGGCACCCGCCATCGGTGTGTTGGGCAGTCCCATGGACAACGCCGCCTCCAGCTCGCAGCGCACCTCGCCGACCGCCTCTTTCACGCACTCGAGCGCCGCCGCGTCGGTGACCCGCAAATCACCGACGTAGCGCCCCTCGAGCTCCGCCCGCACCATGCGCCGCTCGACATGCGGCCGCACGCCGTGGACGATCACGAGGCGTACGCCGAGGCTCTCCAGCAGGTTGAAGTCGTGCACCAGACCGGTGAAGGTGTCGCTGTCGACCACGTCGCCACCGAAGGCGATAACGAACACTTTGCCGCCAAACGCGTTGATGTAGGGCGTGGTCGAGCGAAACCAATCGACGAATTGCTGATCGTGAAGCTTGCGCCTGCGGGGCGATTGGGAGGGTTTTCTCATCCCGCGACCATATCGCAAAGACCGTCCGGCTTCAAAGCGCCACAGCGATGGTAGAGTCGGGGCGAGTTCACGAACCACCGCCGGCATGAGCCCAGACACTGTCCTGCAATACCTGCGCGAGCACCCGGAGTTCTTCGACACCCACGCCGAAGCCGTGGCTGCCATCCCCATTCCGCACCCCGAGTCGGGGCGCACCATCTCGATCAACGAGCGCCAGCTGATCGCCCTGCGCGAGCGCTGCGCTGCGCTGGAGGACCGTCTGGCAGCTTGGCTCGACGCCGGACGTGCCAACGATCAGCGCAACCAGCAACTGCACGCGCTGGTGTTGCGCGTGCTTGCGGCGCACGGCCGTCCGGCCCAGGTCGCGGAAGTTTGCGCGGGGCTGCGCGAGGTGTTCGGCATCCCCTGGGTCTACCTGACCGAGAGCGGCATCGACATCGACGCCTGGAGCACGCTGGTGCACGACTGGACCACGCCGGGCTGTGGACCGGTGGCCGAATCGCAACAGGCGCGGCTGTCGGAGTTGGCAGGGCACGCGATTGGCTCGGTGGCTTGGGTGCCGGTTGCGCTCGGCGAGGCGGGCTATGCCCTGCTGTTTCTAGGCAGCGAGGACGAGACGCGCTTCCCACTTGGCACCGGCACACATTACCTGCAGCAGGTGGGCGAGATGCTGCAAACGCTGCTGGCCGACTGAGCCGGCGCGGATGGACACACGCGAGGCCAATCGCGCACTGATCGACGACTTTGTCGGCCACCTTGCGAGCGAGCGGCGACTGTCGGCCCACACCACCGCCGCTTATCGGCGCGACCTCGACCGACTGGCCGATGCCGCGGCCGAGACGCCGCTGGCGCAGCTGACGTCGCAACAGGTGCGGCGTGCGCTGGCGCAACAACACGCCGGCGGACTGGGCGGCCGCAGCCTGTCGCGTCGCTTGTCGGCGTGGCGCGGACTCTACGCGTGGCTAGCACGCCAGGGCATCGTGGATGGCGACCCTTGCGCCGGTGTCCGCGCGCCAAAGTCGCCCAAGCGTCTGCCGGAGACCCTGTCACCTGATGTCACTGCGCGACTGCTTGACGCGCCCAGCGAGACTTTCGACCAATATTGCGACTGCGCGCTGTTCGAGCTGATCTACTCCTCGGGCTTGCGTCTGGCCGAAGCGATTGGCCTCGATGTCGGCAGCATCGACCTGAGCACCGGTCAAGTGCGAGTCCTGGGCAAGGGCGCCAAGACCCGCGAAGTGCCGGTCGGGACCGCGGCCTGCGCTGCAGTGCGCACCTGGCTTGCGCAGCGACTGCAACACGCCAGTGCCGACGAACCGGCCTTGTTCATCAACCGCAAAGGTCGCCGCCTCGGGCCGCGTGCGGTGCAGACCCGACTGGCCCGGCTGGCCCGTCAGCAGGGCCTCGACCAGCATGTCCACCCGCACATGCTGCGACACGCCTTTGCCAGCCATGTGCTGCAATCCTCCGGTGATCTGCGCGCGGTGCAAGAGCTGCTGGGCCACGCCAGCATCAGCACGACGCAGGTCTACGCCCACTTGGACTTTCAGCACTTGGCCAAGGTGTACGACGCCGCCCATCCACGCGCCCGACTCAAACCTGAGACACCACAGAAGTGAGCGCTCGCATCATCCTCGCTCGCGGTAAAGAAACGCCGCAGTTCCGGCGTCACCCGTGGGTGTTCGCCAACGCCGTCGAGCACCTCAACGGCCGTGCTCGGCCCGGCGACACGGTATTGGTCGAGACCCACGACGGCCGGGTGCTCGGACGTGCAGCGTGGAGCCCGAATTCGCAGATCCGTGCGCGCATGTGGACCTTCGACGCCGACGAGACCATCGACGACGCGTTTTTCAAGCGCCGCATCGCGGCTGCGGTGGCACGCCGCGTGGCGCTACCGACGCTGACCGGGCAGGATGGGCTGCGACTGGTGCACGGCGAGGCCGACGGCCTGCCGGGCCTCATTGTCGACCGCTATGGCGACACCCTGGTGGTGGCGCTCAACGCGGCCGGTGTGGACAAGTGGCGCGACGCCATCGTCGGGGCGCTGCTGCGCAGCACTGCCGCGGCGCACCTCTACGAGCGCAGCGACAGCGACGCGCGCCGGCTGGAGGGGCTGGAGCCACGGGTCGGACCGCTGCACGGCGAGCCGCCCGCCACCACCGTCATCAGCGAGCATGGCGTACGCCTGACGGTGGACATCGTCAACGGGCACAAGACCGGCTTCTACCTCGACCAGCGCGATAACCGGCGCCTGACTCGCGACCTCTCCGCCGGTCGCCGCGTGCTCAACTGCTTTTGCTACACCGGGGGATTCTCCTTGCAGGCCTTGGCGGGTGGTGCGCGCGCAGTGCTGTCGGTCGACAGCTCGGCGCCCGCGCTGGAGGCAGCACAGGCCAGTCTGGGGCTGAACGCAGGCCTCGACGCCAGCCGGGCGCAGTGGCGCGACGCCGACGTGTTCGAGTTGCTGCGCGAACTCAAGTCGGCCGGCGAACAGTTCGATCTCGTCATCCTCGACCCGCCCAAGTTCGCGCCGTCGAGCGCCCATGCTGAGCGGGCCGGTCGCGCCTACCGCGACATCAACCGCCTCGGCCTGCAACTGCTGACACCGGGCGGCCTGCTGATGACCTACTCGTGCTCGGGCGGGGTGTCGGCCGAGCGCTTCCAGGGGTTTGTCGCCGCAGCAGCCTGCGACGCTGGGGTCGATGCGCAAGTGCTGCAGCATCTGCAGGCGGGGGCGGATCATCCGGTGGCGCTGGCAGCGCCGGAAGGTGAGTACTTGAAGGGTTTACTGGTCGTTCGCAACTGACAGCGCCACCTTGGCGAGGCCGGCCAAGCGCCAACCGCAAGTGCACGCTGCCCGGCACCCAGACGACCGCCTCGCGGTGCTATGTGTCCCATCAGGCCCCAGGGCCCAGCACCCCGGCCAGGTCTATCCACTGCGAGGGGCCGAGCACCATCGTCTGCAAGCCGGCAGACTGCCGTGGCCATTCTGCGTCGACGATACCGGCCACCACCAATGCCTCGGCGCTTGCACCGTCTGGCACCGCGCACGACTTTAGCAGCGCCACTCCCGCCAGACCAAGCCGGCGGGCGGCGACAGCGGCGATGCTGTCGGAGGTGAGGTCCCAGTTGCGCGGAAGCGTGTGGTCGCCGGCCAAGTCGTCATGCGGCGCCCAGACCGGCGTGAAGCCGGCAGCGAGGTTAGCCGGCGCATCCTGCAGCCGTGTGATCATCCGGGCGGTACCGCGCAGCAGCGCCGCGCAATCGCTGGCGCACACGTCCATCGCGGCGAGCGCCTGCAGGTGCGCGGTGTCGTCGTCAAAACCGTCTTCCTGCTGAGCCGCGCGCACCGCATCGGCATGGTGGCCGCCCCCTGGCACCAGCAGGAATCGCCCCGGTTGACGCCGCAGCGTCTCGAACAAGCGCTCGCGCGCCGCCACCAGTGGGTCGTCAGCCGCGCAGTGAAGGATGCTGCCACCGAGTTTGAGCGCCCACATGGTCACGCGAACATGCGGTCAGACATCCACGAAATTCATGGCGCGCGCAAAGCCACCCTGCGACGCACCGCTCACCCGGATCAGGCGCCGACCCCGCTGGCCTCGACCTGCGCCAGCAGGCGCAGCAGTGCGGCGCCCTTGTGCAGCGTCTCCTGGTACTCATCCTCTTCGCGCGAGTCAGCGACGATGCCGCCGCCGGCCCAGAAGCGCACCACGCCCTGCGAGTACACCAGCGTGCGAATAGCGATGCTGGTGTCCATGCTGCCGTCAAAGCCGACGTAGCCGATCGAGCCGCAATAGAGCCCGCGCCGGTGCGGCTCAAGCTCCTCGATGATCTCCATCGAGCGCAACTTGGGCGCGCCCGTGATCGACCCGCCAGGGAAGCAGGCGCGCAGCAGGTCGAGCGCGTCGCGGCCCTCGGCCAATTCTCCGGACACGGTGCTGACCATGTGGTGCACCGTGGCATAACTCTCGATGTCGAAGATCTTCGGCACGCGCACGGTGCCGGTGCGGCAGACGCGCGAGATGTCGTTGCGCAGCAAGTCGACGATCATCAGGTTCTCGGCACGGTCCTTGAGGCTCTCGCGCAGGCTGATGGCCAGCGACATGTCTTCCTGCGGCAGACCGGATCGGCGCCGCGTGCCCTTGATCGGCTTGGTCTCGACGCGGCCGCGCGAGGACATCAGGAAGCGCTCCGGCGAGGCCGACAGCACCTGCACGAAGGGCAGATTAAGGTAGGCCGCCTGCGGCGCCGGGTTGATCAGCCGCAGCTGCCGGTAAGCTGGCCAACCGTCGCCCTCGGCACGCGCAGAGAAGCGCTGCGCCAGATTGACCTGGTAGCAGTCGCCGGCAGCGATGTAGTCCTGCACGCGACGGAAGGCCTCGCCATACGCGGCGCGGGTCAGGTTGGAATTGACCTTCGACAGCACGCGGAAGGGCGCACGCGCGCGCGCTGGAATAGGCGTGGTGAAGCGCCCGACCAGCGCATCCCAACGCGCAGCAGTGGACGGGTCGCGGCCGGCACCGATCAGGGTGGCAACGCGCAGTTCGTGGTCGACGCAGAGCGCCCAGTCGTAGAGACCGACCGCCATCTCCGGGATGCGCTCAGCGTCCTCGGCGGTGGCCGGCAGCCGCTCGATGCGGCGGCCGAGGTCGTAGGCAAAGTAGCCCACCGCGCCGCCCGGGAAGGGCAGGTCGTCCTCAGTCGGAATAGGCTCGCCAAGCGCCTCGCGCAGCAGCTCGAAGGGGTCGCGCGGAGACAGCTCGACCGCGTCACCGCGGCGGATCTCGGTCATCGCGCCGCGCGTCGTCAGCGTGGCGTAGGGCTCGGCGACGAGAATGTCGTAGCGTGCCTGCCCGCCACGCGGCGGGCCGCTGTCGATGAACATCGCCCACGGCAGATCGGCGATGGCCTCGAACAGATCGGCGCTGTCTTCGCGGTAGGGGATCTCGGTTCGCATGCTTGTAACCTTAGCGTCAACTTGGCTCGGTGTGTGAGTCGGCAGACGCGAGGCTCGCCACCGCCAGTGCCGGCGCGTAAGCGCTGGCTCCAACCACACCCGGGGCACCCGCCGCCGCAGCAAACGCCATCGCCGGAAGACCCAGTCGTTCGGCAACGCGGCCCGCCAGCCAATCGCCGACGCCAGCACAGACCACCATCGGCGCCTGGAGTTGCGGCTGTCGCGACAACACCGCGCGAGCCGCCGCAACGATCTCGTCCAGCATCTGCGCCGCCAACTGCCTAGCGATCGACTGCCACACCGGCAAAGGCGCCGCTTCCAAGTCTTCGCCCAGCATACGCGCCAGTCGGCGCGCGCTCTCCAGCGGCGTCTTGGCGCCCCCGTCGGCAGCGGGATAAGCGTCAGCGGCCTCGTCAAGGTCGCCGGTCAGACGAAACACATCGGCACTGGTGGCGAAGTGCTCTGCCATCAACGGACGCATCTGACCCTGCCAGTCGACGTGGTGGGCCAGAGCCATCACTGGCGTACGAACGATGCCGCGATACACCAACTCGTGCACCGCAAGGCGGTCACCATCGGTCAAGGCCACCGGCTGAGCGCGCCCATCATGCAAAACGACGATGTCGGTGGTGGTCGAGCCGATGTCGATGAGCAGGCCGTCGCCCTGCTGCGCCGCACAGTTGGCGGTCGCGAGCCAATTGGCGGACGCCAGCCGCAGCGGATCAGCCAACGCCGTAGCGGTGTCCAGCAGTCGACCGTCGAGCCCGAACCACGTCCACGCCGCCGGCGCGAACACGGTTGTCGCGCAGCCAATGATGGCCTCCACGCCGGTGCGACGGTCCGGGAAAGCGTCGACCAGTTCGCCGGTCATGGTAGCCGCATGGCGCACCCGCGAGGGCGCGACCGGCCAGTCGGTGGTGGCCTTGCGCAGGCCCGCTTCCAATTGGTCGATGCCGCGCCACAGCGCACAGGGGCTCTGCCGCACCTGCAGCCATTCGCCGTGCGGATCGCGCAAAGCCCATTTGAGGTGAGCACCGCCGATGTCCCAGCCGCACTGCCAGTCGTTCATATCTCGCCGGCGGACGGATCGGGCGCCGGATCGGCTGCTGCCCCCACAACTGGCTCCGGTTCGAGTTCCGGCACCTGGAAGGCGACAGCCAGACCCGCCCGCGCCTGCGGCAACTCACCACCCGCTTGCAAGGCGAGCACAGTCTTGCCGACGTTGAGGCCGATGGCCCGCTGCAGGAACACACTGGACGTGGTTGGCCTCGGATTGACCTCAATCAGCACAGGCTCGCCCTCGGCAGGCAAGACACAGTCGATGCCCCAATAACCCTTGAGGCCAGGAATCGCTGCCTGCACAGCATCAGCCATCGGCTGGAAGCGCTCGCGCTCTGGCAAGGCGTTGGCAATGCCACCACGATAGCGGGCAAAACCGGCCTCATCCCAATCGATGCGCTGCCGATTCACCGATACAACACGGGCCTCACCGGCGTGGCTCAGCACCGACAGACTCAAAGGCTCGCCCTCAACAAAAGGCTGTAGCACCGAATCCGCCGTCAGCCCGTCCCGCAGAGCCCCTAGCGCGTCATCCGCAAGGCGCCGCACGCCCACTCCGCCGGCACCCAGATCGGGCTTGAGCACCCAGCCAGTCGCGCTCGACCACTCGCCTTCCGCGTCGACCGCGCGCACCTCTGCTTGAGCAATACGTCCGAGCAGAGCGGCGTGGGTGGCCCGTTTGCTCCCCGCCACGGCCACCGCTTCGCTCGACGGACCTAGCAGCGCACAGCCAGCCGCCTCCACCTCGCGGCTGAGTCTGAGCAGGTCTCCCTCGGCCTCTGGCGCGGTCAACCACACAACATCAGCCCACAGCAG
>Ga0114977_10000251_pt1 | contig 35762 bp, 30 predicted proteins | sample S_130805_MF_Meta_FD_87026 | JGI IMG/M metagenome (GOLD analysis project Ga0114977, IMG submission 87026) | Freshwater microbial communities from Lake Simoncouche, Canada to study carbon cycling - S_130805_MF_MetaG | ecosystem: Environmental > Aquatic > Freshwater > Lake | place: Lake...
CTTTTTTTTGTATTTTGCTTTTTTCTTGGCTTTCTTTTTCTTTTTTTTTGATTTTATTTGATTTGATTTTCAAGTGTCGTGTTTTTTTTTTTTTTGTAAAAACAAATCAAACCCAAACAAATGAAGGATGAAGACCACGCGAGAGCCGCGGCTACCTTCACGCACGCGTCTGTATTTCATACGTCAGCTCGAGCCGCAGGTTGATGCTGTGCTGCTGGCGAGAAAGTTGCTTGATGTAGGCGGTAATTTTCTCGGCGTCGTCTGTCGCTAGGATGTCTGGTGGAATGGTGTTCAGTAAATCGTTACTATTCAAGATTGAACTCCACTCCTTGTTATGCAGACGGTGAACCTGCACACTGAAGTTGTTTAGATCGCGCGTAGATACTCTATTCAGGATCTTACTTCGCAGTGCACTGCAGCAGGTATTGAAGACCTGCCGTGTAATCTTGTACCACTCACCGTCAATCAGCTGCTGCTTGTCGATGTCTGCGTTCAGCAGGTCTTTGTTCGACCGCAGAATCTCAACGACTGGATGGTTGCGCGACATAAACAGGTAATTTTGGTGGTTGAGCTCCAGCACCCCCTCCTTCTCGAGATTCGTCGAGTTGTAGTTTGGATACATTTCGCGCCACTGCATCGCCTCATTCGAGCCCGCTTCTGCTTCAAAAAGCGTGATGGGATACGGGTTGTGGGTTTTTGCAAATGCTGTCACTGCAAACTTATTACCGTGTCGAGTGGTCTCGTCTGCAGGGATGCAGGAGAGAGAAACACCGAGGTGGATGGGAAAGTCATTCTTGTGCTCTAGACAGACGACCTTGTGCAGCACGGCGTTTTGCAGACACGCAGCCGTCAGCCCGACGTCTGGCACGTTGTCGAAAACATCAGACACCCCGAGAATCTCACCAATCTTCGCGTTGTTCGGCGCCCACAGGGCGGCATCTGGACCTGACTTGGCAAACTGCTGCAAACTCCCAGTCACGTCAACACTCAATCGTCGTTTGATGAGGTGACATTTGTTACTCAAGGCAGTCATACACAGAAAATGATGCTCTTAAATAGTTCATGCAATTTTTTATAGTAAAACCAACATACATAATAAGCATTAGTTCCCGCTGGCACCTGTAGACATGCTGCGCCTGGACGTATACCAAAGCCCTGGAAATGTCTATGTCATGCCCGATTTCGTGAATTTCATACTGAAAGAGAATGGCACGTACCTGAACAGTATCTTGTTTCCAGGGGTGGACGACAAGGTTACCTCGCACAATGCCATTTTTGCGTTCATCCTGCACACCGACTCAAACGATGCGTGGGTCACAAAGGGCATGAACTATCAAGTAACGATTTGCTACGACTTGAAGTTTCTGGACGTGCACGCAGAATCAAAGGAGTACGTTGACATGACCTCTATATTCCAAAACATCATGCAGTGCAAAGTGAATTTCCTGGCTTTCTCCTCCTTCGAAAGAGCGATTGGTCTGTACACGAGACTGCTCGAACTCATGATATCGAGGGAAAACAGCGAGTACTGTGCGACATTCCGACGGGAAACGAGCAGCATGGCGGACATGCACCTCCACCTCGCGTTGGAGCGGTTCAAAAACCCAGTCGACAACGCTCTTTGGCGCAGTGACATCGAGCACAGCTGGTGTGACTTCTTCAAAGGCCTCGATCGTCTGTACTGGTACCACGACTACGTGATGTTCCTCGTGGATTCCGCGAAGAGGGACGGGTACAGCATGAGCAATGTAGATGCGGCTCTCTTCGACACCAGACAAGCAGAAACTGCAAACCAAACACACGAGGAACTCGCCATCACACGGACCAAGCAGTCTCTGCTCGAGTTGCTCAAAAAGGCGTACAAGTACACCCTGAAGTGATGTCTTTTTACGATTTCCAGAGAACTTCCGGCGGTAGTGACACGACGTTTGCGTGACTCAATGACGATCAACGCAGAATGGGTGTCCATTCTTAAGAGCAGTCATCCCGCCGCATTCAAGGAGTCCATGGATGCCGTCCCCGTGTGCTGGTTCGTGGACGGACAGATCAAGCTCATGAAGGCGGCGTGGATTAAGACATGGGAGGTCTTCTTCCGCATGCAGTTCATCAAAACCATAGATCGGGCCTTCGACAGCGGCGCACGCATCGTGGTCATGGGATTCGACGATTACACCCACGTGCCGGAGTGCAAGGGCATGACGCAGCGCAAACGCAACAAGACCGCGCAGGATTTCGCGTATGACTCGAGCAAGGGTCTCCCAGAAGCCCCGCCGGAAGACTGGAACGCGGCCATGCGCAATCGCACATTCAAGGTCGCTGTCATACAGTTCATCGTCAAAAACATCAAGTTGCACTACAAAAACTTCGACAAAACCGTCATCGTGGACTGGGTCGGGGCGCCCGCGGTGCTTGGCAGGCAGTTGGATCAGGACGGAAGGACGCTCCCCGATTGTGTCGTGGACCCTGACAGCAAGAGGGGGGAGTGCGATGTCAAGGCGTTCGCATGGACAGGCTGGGGACCGACATTGATCGAGTCCACAGACGGTGACTTCATTCCGCTGGCTTTACTGCAAACCGCAAAAGACCCTTCGAAACGTATCTTCCTCGAGCGCATACACACTCGAACCTGCAAGAAGCGCACCGCCGAGGGCATGAGCAAGCGAAAAATGGAGTTTGTCGACATCTCCAGTCTGCATCAGCATGTGCGCACTCTGCTCCCGCGTCACGAGCACCCCGTCCAGACGCTCGCCATGCTGATCGCCTTGACGGGCTGCGACTTTTGCAACTCCATGCCCGTCATTGGTCCGTCGAAGCTGTGGGCCGCGCGGCACCTGTTCAGAAACATCGATGTGAGCTCGGAGGCAGGCGCGCTGGCGACGATCTCACACGCATACACAAAGAACTTCGCGAGTCGAGTAGGAACAACCAATCCGTCGGAGATCACCGCCTCGGCGTCGTCACCGGAGCAAGCGGCACACGTCTACGAGGCCACGGCATCCCACATACAAGGCAATTTCAACATATCAGCCCAAACACGCGACCGAATATGGCCCGCGACACACATGCGAAACCACGTGAGGAATGCGCTGTGGACTGTGCTCGAGTATTGGTCGCGACTGGAACAGTACAGCGATCCCACTCTCGACGGGTACGGGTATCACAAGGATACCCGCGGTGTCTGTCACTTCAAAATAGATTGATTTGAGCACATGCGCGGTTCCGCTCAATTTATATAAAAGACGCATAAGGCGACGTGTATGAGGATGCAGCGCCCAATTATTCTGACGGCAAAACATAGATTGTACGGCGATACCTTCGACATGTCACAAACACACCAGCATGCGTACGAGCTCGTGCAACCTTTACAGGCGGGGCGTATTACGTTCGTACAGAATACAGACCCATACATCAACAATTTGAAAGTGAAAGAACATACAAAAGACGCTCCTCAGTCGACGCTTGTGCTTTTGAGTTGGGATACCATCATCTGGATACTGCTTGCTGTGGTGGGTGTGGGTTGTTTTGTCCTGACGTTCATATGGGATCAGACTGCCTTCAACGAGGTCTACTTGACACAATTCCAGCATCAAATCGACACCGTCACGTATTCGTTGCAGTACGCCGGAAAAATACGACCACTTGAATATATGATCGCTTCCCTGACGTGTTTTTGTTGCTCTTTCATATTTGGATGGCAGTCCAACCACGACATTCGATTGAATCAGTATCTCTCATGGGTGGTCGTTTTGGTGATTTTAGTCCTACAATTCTTGGGGTTCATATTGCATGCGATTACCTTGAATGATAATATTAATGAGAAGTATATCATGTTGAGTGTCGATTCCATCTTCGCCTTGCATCTGGCTACCTTTATCATAACTCTTTTGATATTGTTTTATCAAAGTTACGTGATCAAGGACGAAATCCAATCCGAAGATATGGTATGGGACCAACAAAAAACGATAAACATGTTCTGGATCACTGTTGCCGAAGACCTGAACTCGATCGTTGGGTATGTCCTGGTTGTCACTGCATTCAATGCTCTGTCGTCAGTGCACGACGACTCTACCGTATTTTTCGATGTGGTGTGCGTCGTCACGATTGGTTTCTTGCAGCATGTCGCGAATGTACTCATGATATTTCACAGGCACGTGTGCGTAGATACTCCATCCAATTTGAAAGACGATGAGCGTAAACGAATCGTCAACACAATCGCACGATCGAGGCTGATCATCTTCTTCTTTGTTGGTATCGTGGTCGTATTTTTTTACCTGCGCATATCACCTACGTATGAAGCCTTCACGTTGGGTATTCCGTACGAGATGCTGCGTGTATTGGCGATCATAACCATGGTCTCCCTGGGCACGTTGCACAGTATCTGGTATGAGTTCCGACATGCAGACGAGAAAAAGGAGTGGGAGACGTCACCAACATGGAAGCTCGTGACTGCGGTATTCATAGCATTTGTATTTTCCACATTCATTTATCAAAACGCGCGACTGGGAGCCGACAAAAAGATTCATGACGACCTGATCTACGCAAAGGCTATAAGTTGAAGTTCTGAATGATGTCGATGATCTCGTATTTCGGCATCTGGAACAAGTCCAGCGCTTGCTCGTCCGACATACCCTCGACATGGTGCACGTGGAACCCAAGGTTCATCCATTGGCTCAGCGTGTAATCGAAGTGCATCATGACATGGACGTTCATGCCCTTGGCGCGCAGCTGGTCGTACGTGACCTTCATCTGCGACAGCATATCCGAAGACCAGCGCATGCCCCAAACCTCGGCCAGGTCCGCGTGCAGGTGCGTGAACGGATTGACAGGAAAGCACACCATGTCCGGCAAATCGGCCAGCTGCAGTGCCCCGCGGTTCACCCACTCCTGCGGCGACGGCTGGATGCGCATGAGCTCGGTTGGCGACAGCCCGATCTCCTGCCGCAGCCGCCGCCACGAGTAGCACCGGGCCGTGATGTCCTCCCAGACCAGCACGCGCCGGGGTTGGTCCCAGAACCCGTAGAATCGTATCGATTGTAGGGGAGAGATTTCCATGCATCACACACCATTCTCACTAATAGATTGCTCTGTGCAATTGAAAATCTGAGTGCGTTGTATTCACATACAAAAAAATAAATTTGATCAGTCATGTGTGCGTGTGTGTCTCCCCTCCCCAAATGTACCACATTTCCCCGCAAGAATTCACCGATCTCGTGCGCGTCAGTGACAGCTGGAGCGACCTGGCGCGTCGCTGCGGAAAGCCACTCAAGTTCGGGCGCTTCTGCACCAGCCGATGCGTCCTCGCCCTCAAGCAAAAGGTCCTCACCATGCGGCTCGACACGCAGCACTTCACGTCGCGCAACACGCGGCCGGACGTCCCGGACGACGCGTTCTGTGACTTCGTGCGCCAGAGCACGAAGCTCTCCGAGCTCATGCGCAAGTGCAACTACTGCTACAGCAGCAGACATGCCCGGACGTACTGCATGCAACGCATCAAGGACTTGCACCTGCCCATCGCTCATTTCAGGGTCCGCAAATCGCCCGCCAACCTGAAGCCACGCACGTCGACGAAGCTGCACGCGGTCGACGACGAGCGCTTCCGGTCACTCGTCGGCAGCAGCACCAGCTGGTTCGACCTCATGCAGAAGTGCGGGTACAAGCACAACTTCCGGGACCAGAAGACCAAGTGCATGCGTCGCGCCGAGATCCTCAGCCTCGACACGAGCCACTTCACCACCCGGTGCGGCGGGCTCAAGAAAACGGCCGAGCAAGTCTTTGTCGAAAACCGCAGCTTCCACAACATGTCGCTCAAGCACCGCCTCATCCGCGACTTGAAGTGGCCGTACGAGTGCAACAAGTGCAAAAACGTGCACTTCAAGACGCAAGACGGCGTCATCACGAGGATGGACGAGCCGGTGACACTCCAGCTCGAGCACAAGAACGGGAACCGCACAGACAACCGCATCGAGAACCTCGAGCTCCTCTGCGCGCTCTGCCACTCGCAGACGAGCACGTACGGGGGCAAGAACACCAGCCACGCGCGCGCCAAACGCGCGTGGATCGAGGACGTCAGCACGGCGTCGCACTCACTTGCAGAGTAGCTCTTTCAAGGCACTGTCCGACCCGTCCATCTCGTCGGGCTCGGGCACGTGGTGCGGGTTCACGACCTGCATCACGAGACGCGGGGACACCACGTGCATGTCATCCTCTTGCCTCCGCACATCCTCGCGGTCCTCGCCCGGCTCCTTCTGATGCGAAATCATCACGGTGTCGAAGCCTTTCATCATGTCGAGGTGCATTGCATATCTGTGCGGGTCCACCTGCTTGAACTGCATGAACCGCCTCGTCGTGTAGTAGTTCACCAGCAGATCCGCAAACATGCGCATCAGCATGAAGTCGATCTGGCTCAGCGCGACAAAGAGGTGGATCGTGCCCATGATGATCGCATACATCGAAAACGTCTGCACGATGCACACGCACGTCCACTTCTGGTACGGCAGATACATGTTCTTGTGGTCCTGGATCGTGTTCGTGATCCAAGGCCCCACGCTGTCCGACGTGAAGTCTGCGATGCACGTGCTCACAAACGTGTACAGGGCCACGCAGCCCCACTTGGTCCACGTGTCCAGCTTGAAGCCGAAGAGAACCGTGCGCGGATTGGGCCCAAAACTCAGAAACGGACTCTCGTCGTCCACCATGATACAGATAAAAATAATACATATCGTCGTGGTCCAGCCGGCAATCAGCATGGCGAGAACTCGCTTGTCGTCGAAAATCGCATCGAGACTCATATTTTTATTTTATGCATCCTTAATAATATCGACTCTTTTCAAGACAAATCAAAGTCGTTGTCACAATCTACATGGTTTTGTATGTCAGTAAACATTCTCCAATCGGCTCTTTTCTGTATCCTGGCTTCATGCAAAAAACAACACAAGAGCTTGGGTTTTGGATGTGCCGTAGTATCGTTTGGCACAGCCATCCAACACCCAACGTGCAGACCAGTTTTCATCAAACTGAAGTACACAAAAGTAAAATTATTTCGTTTCAGCATCAAAAGTGGGTCAGTTTTGTCATAAACATTTTCAGTAACAAGGGTGACTCCTGGCATTTCTGCGACTATGTTTCCAATATTTTTCCAAAAATAATCTCTTACGTCCTTATCTTCATCGAGAGGTTTTTCCAACTGTCCCTTGAAAGCGTCTGTGAATTCCTGAGCTTGTGTCGTGATTTCGTGCCAATCCATAATGTTATTTTCTGTCTTGATGTGAAAGTATGTCATCGCCAGAGGGTCCGTGACAGACGACATGTATCCTCGTGCTTTCTCTTTTATATGCACGCGCCCCCACATTCTTCATATCGCCTCCGCGGCTCGGTAGACGTTCATGGCAAAAGGGTCGTCGTCCTTCATGTTGTGCCGCAAGAAATTTGAGATGCTGCACCCCAGAACAATCGGAGATTCCTTGCACGACTGGAAGAAGTGCTGGGCAACGATGCCCTCGAGCATGCCAGCCTCCTTGTACCGAGCAATCTTCTGAATCGTCGACTGCTCGTGTGGACTGAACAGTGTGTAGTAGTAGTTCGGGATGTTATGCTCCCTACGAACGAGCCGGTCGCACACCCCACTGATGATCCGGTTGTCTATCTTTTTTGGAATCGTATTGCTCAGCGTGTTGAAGAACCAGTGCAGAATCTGCACCGGCGTTATGAACGGCAGCGTCTGTCTGCGGTGCATGATCCAGTTGTAGCACGCCGTGCACGCCAGGACGCGGCTTCCGTCGCACGTCGACTGTTTGTACGCGCCCTGGCAGTGGTTCAGCATGTTGTGCATCGTGCAGTGGAACACGTCCGTCGAGGACAACACCTTCTGCTCCGCGAGCATGTCGCTCACCTCCTCACAACTCAGCTCCTTGCGGCCGTACGTGCAGATCTCACCGCAGAAGAAGCACGCGCGGACGTGCCCGGGCAACACCATGAAAGCCCACGTGCTCGTGGCCGTGGACTTCACGTTGTTGTAATCACAGATGCTATACAAAACCATGCCGTCGCCACGTGTATCTATGAGTTTATTTTTTTTCGCTGCATCAAAAAATGCGTCTCCTTCATGCTATGGCAGTTCACCATTTTCGTGCTCTTGGAAAACTCACACCGGCTGATGGTAATGTGCGTGCCTACACGGACCGACTTCAGGCAGAGGCATTTGAAGAAGCGGAACCGGAGGATCGCGTTGGTACGCAGGACCTTGCCTACCAGCATCTGCTTGTTGTGCACCTTGAGAACTTCGATGATGAACTCTGATTCCAAGACCATCAGCAAGCACCCCCTTATTTTTCGACCGACGAAAATGCACAAAAAAATACTCTACGCTGCTACTACAGGCGCAGTGCTCTGCGTGTCTCGCAAGGCTAGCTCGTCGGTGTGTTGCTTCAGCTTGTCGCGCAAGCCTTGCATTTTGGACTCCATCAGGTTGATCTTCTTCGTCAGCTCGACGGCGCGGCTCTCGAGACTCGTGCCCGCAACGCTCTTGTATGGGCGATGCTGCCGCGGCTTCAGCGCCACGCCCTTGCGCTTGTTGGGTCGGGTGACCTCAGAGTTCTGGATGTCCAAGGTAGTCGTGGTGGCCTCCATTGTGTGTTTGGACCTCCTGGGCATCACAAATGCCACAAATTTGCAAAAAAATGCTTTTTTTTACCACGTGTATTTTTTTTAAGCATTTCCAGCACACGTGTAGAAAAAACACCGATCATTGCCTTAGGCCTAACGCGTACTGTGTCTATCGAGTAGTAGTACAGATACTAACCGTACGCTAATGCTGCCATGATGTAAACATGTCCGTCTGAGTAATGTACGATAAGACATACCTACTGCTACGTTAAGGCATAACTACTGCTACGATAAGGCATGTGCTACGTATACTACATATACTCGCTGACATGTATGCAGGTGAACGGCATCTACATCGACACCCACAGGTACGCCCGACCTTCACTCGAGAGTGCTATGGGTGCGAGTCCCATGAGGTCCGCGCAAACAAGAACTGCATGATGTCCCGTATGATGTCCGCCGGCAAAGCGGACAGTGCCGCTTGCGCACCCAAGCGCTCGTGGTGGCTCATGCAGACCGACAGGATGTACTGAACAAGCTTTTGTCGAGGACACACCAGCCAGGCGTGGCCGTCGGCGTCCAAGCACCTGCAAAAATTTTCGCGCAGCTGCCGCATCAGCAGACTGTTGTCCCCCATCAGCACCAGATTGGCCGAGGTCTCCCGCAAAACATGCAGCAAGTCCTGCACGTCTGGTGCCACCGTCGAATGAATGTATTTTCGGTTCGCTTCGTTCAGATGCAGACAGATTTCGCGATGCACCGTGCATGCATAAATCGCGCCCCTGTTTTTCGTGGACTGTAAGATTTTTGCTATGGTCGAGACAATAAACTCTTGAAAGCAGAAGATTCCGAGCATCAACCGGTCATACCCCGACCACCTCTTCTGCACGTGTTTCTCGTTCCATATCTCTTGCACCAGCGCGTCTACCTGCTTGGTGTACTCCTCCACCACAACAACACACAGCCGCACGAGCTCGTCCACGGACTCGTACTTCACCCGTGGCGCCCTCACACAAAGCATGCCGTGCAGCGCAGTAAGCGTATATAAAATACGGTTCAAGTCGCCGTTTTTTAAATGACAAACGCAGCCAACACATGACGTCAAAGGACACGCTTGGACATGCCATCGCAAACGTCATGCGCAGAACCATCCCGGAGCACACCCTCTCTGCGGTGGCTGCGCCGGACAAAGTCCTCTTGCAGAACATCGTGCACTTGCTACAAGATTCGATACCAGAAGTCAACGTGACCCTCATCGAGATTGACAAGGGCAAGGACGTGTACAACCTCCGGCTTCCGATGTCAGTGCGCACACTAATCGTCAGCCTCGAGCAGTTGCGTCAGATCCAAGCCTACTCCCCCGCGAGAATATTTGACGTGTCCGTCGGCATGACCACCGACCTTCCGCACATATCCTTGCGCGTCACCACAGAAGCAAGACCATTGATGTATTCTGAAGTCGACATTATCCGCATAACAAAGAGGAGATGTACGGATTGAAATGATACTTTAATTTTACATTGACAATGCTCTGAATAGATATTTAGCAGTGTCATTTACTGCTGAAACACCCCGGGAGAACAGCACGTTTAACAATTTTATTGCTGATTCCTCTGTTATGTAATTAAACTGCGCGAATTTTTTACCCCATGGTATATACGCGACAAGTTCTTTATTCTCTTCGAGTTTTGCCTTCGCCATCTTGTGTATTGCTTCGCTATTCACATTAACAATTTCTTTATCCGATTCCGGGAATACCGGACTGATATCATAGTTATCATGATTATCTTGTATTTCATACACATTTTCAGGTTCGAATTCTTCTAGTTGTAATGGAAGTTTTTCCAATTTACTAAGGTTATTTTTTATCACGTTGTGGATTTTGTCTGAAAGTTCTTTAGGTAATTCATTGGTTATTATTGATTGCGCCTTCTTTGTTGCCTTCCATTTTACTTGCTTTTTATATTCCTTGAGTATCAATTTAGCCAAATCATTATTATTCGGATTCAAACCGGGATCGTCATCTAACAATTTGACTTTCCATTGAGTCTTCTGGTTGGTACCGATACTTGCGATCATACTTCCTATTGCAGTGACGTCAACCTTTACTTCGTCGTCATCAATATCACTCACAGGATCCTCATCTTCATTTTCAGTGATAAAGTACGCAGGCGTCCCGTTCTCTGTTAATTTTTTCATGCATTGTTTGATGACGATTTGAGTACCGATGGGGTAACTCAACAACATTTTCGAGTACACTTCATTTTGGCCTGTTTGTATATCAAACGCAAAGTCCATAGCACCCTGCAGACTGAAAATACGCATCGTCTTGAAAAACACGACAGGGCTGTAATCGTCCGTGCTTTCCCATAGACATCCTTCCGTCAAAAAATTTTTCAGATCAGGTTCGATTTCGTCGTTGCTGTCCGATATAGACGCACAAATCTCACGAAACAAAGAGACGCGTTTATCATTCTTGCTCATCATAGAAACGTTTATCTTCCTCTGGCTATTCTCGAATGCCATGTCTTTGTATGCCTCTGTAATTTTCTTGAATGATTTCGCGCTTCTGTACTTGTAATTCAATCGATCATTCACCAATTCAAGCTGTTGTATGGTATAATACGCCATAGGCAAGGCGGCGTAGAAAAAACCGTCTGAATTGTCTAGCATGCAATAATCTTTGTCGTGTGGTTTATTTTTTTTTGGAAGTGGAACTGTCAGCACGCGCTTGATATCAATCATATGTTTTCGAAAATTAAGTGTACCTGCTAAGGTCATATTGATTTCTAAGACTTTGTTGAATTCTCCCACAGGTACAGTCAATTCCTTAGTAGAAAACTGAACGACTTGAGCTAGATGCATAGGATACAAGAAACATGGTTTAATGGGACCGTTCTTCAAATAATTTTCTTCGGCACGTGGAATAGCGATAAATACCATTCCCACATTCATGATTGTATGCTCATACAATAAGACGTCATCCACTGGATGTCTCATGTCGTCTATGATATTTACGGCGTAGTTTTTTAAGTGTCTATGCAGTTCAATTCTATCATCAAAAAAATTAGATCTCCACGGTGAAGTGTTGTTGGCTCCCATGTTTATTCCAATGACGAAATCATACGTCACTCCTTTTTTCAGTCGTAAGTGTTTTTCAAGAAATGTTTCCTTTTTCTCCTTTTCTTCTCGCCGAAAGTTGTAATCTACCATGACGGCAAACGCAAGCATATGTGCCTTGAACATCCCATCCAGAAACGGTATGAATCCCGCAGTAGCACGACTTATCGCAGCGATAATGGTGCATCCAGAAAAATTTACATTATACGATTGCGATTGTGCGAAGTATTGATAAAACTTATGAGCGTTTCGACAGCCTTTGTCGGTGTTTGTTTTTCCTTCATCTTTCCCGTGATTATCGCCCTCGTAAAATAAGACCATGCTTTCATTACTACCACGAGAGTCGTTAAATGACAATTTGAACGTGCCGTCTGGACGATTACCATGTTTAAACGTTTCATATGAATCATTGTCGATTTTTATACCGTGGAAAGAAAAGAAATGATCCGCATCTTTATCCTTCAAGCTTAATTTCGACGCTACCTTGGCAGAACCTATATCGCGTAATGTGGGCTCAACCTCAAATTTCACGGGAAACGTTTTGACATTTTTGATCGTATTGATGGCAGCTTCCATCAGTTCATAGGTCATCCAGGTATCGATGCCCATATTCTGAAGAAGCGTGGAATGCATTCTGTTTTTGTTGACAGACTGGTAATGCTCATCAACGTACTCACTCATCTTATTTGCACTGAATTCTACCATGTCGCCGTGCGAATCATTCGTTAATATACAAAGACCCGATCCTTACTTTGTGTGTCAATTCTCGTCCACAAACTCCATGACCGTACTCGCGCACATGCTGTACAAGACAGCCAGATTCAGCTCCATATTGGTCGTCACAATGTCATGCTGCATCGTGCAGCAGACCTGCGCGATTTCATGAGGCAAGCTGAAGTTGTACCCGCAAATCTCGTCGCAGCTCAAGAAATCAGAGGACAGAGACATGAATATCAGTGGATGCAAAAGCGAGAATCGGCACGCCTTGGACGTCCCGTTCCTCAGAATGCGGTTGAAATGGCGCCTGAAGCTCTGGTGCGTCCTGAATGTACTCTGCGTGTCCGACTCATGCACAGGTATGCACGGCGTGGTCAGGCTCACCACGTCCCCTGCGTCCGTGCAGCACAGCATGAAGTCCGCACGTAGGCGCAGGTCGCGCAGGAAATCTTCCGGTTGAAATTCTAACAAGTCACCCTCCTGGTCCTGCGTTATGTGCTTCAAGTACAAGCGCTTGATGTTTTCTGGGGCACACGCAAGCAGCATTCTGGCCTGCACGCCATGTCGGCACAGCGGACACGTCATGTGGTTCGTAATAAAGTGCAACGCCAACGCACACGCGTTGAATTTGTGCTGACACGGCAGCTCCATACAGTCGTACTTGCACGTGTCTGTCTCCCACGCGGCAGGTGCTCCGTCTATCTCGACCTGCGACGATGCCATGTGGAATATGTTGCACTCCACGCTTCCGTCGGTGATATGCAGCGTCACATCAAGCACATCGCCTTCCTCGCTCTGGAGGGCCACGGACCTTGCGGACAGCTCGACACACATGCGGAGTTACGCGTCATGGTTAATATACGCATGACTGGACATTGCAATTGTTTGTCACGTGCAAATGCATATAAAGCACGCGACGTGCCTGCGCATGACGGCGAGGCTCGCCGTTTTTTTCGGCCGATGTCTTGCGTATACGATTTCGGTTTTGGTATGGATCATAACTGAAACTTCGACGGTAAAGATATTTAAGCCATAAAGTGCAACCGCATGAGTTACCCCGTTTCGCTCGGCTCCGTCACACACACGAGAGTGGATTCCGCCGCCAAGCACATCCGCCAGTGCAAAGTAAACGAACGACTCATGCTCAACTTGAACGGGATCACGCACGACGTCATGCACAGGAACAAAAACAAGTACGCGACGATGAAGGACGACCTCGTCCTCAACGTCAACGAATCGCTCGGTCCAATCAGCACGGCGACAGAAGCATACCCCTCTGTCCTGTCCAATTTCACTGGCTTGCACCCGCAGATATACCAGGTGATCACAGAGTGGTATAAGAAAAAAACGCCATTAGATTTTCACGAACTCAAGGCTAAAATTCAAGAAAATCCACAAACAGCATTGCAGGAAATATTGGCGGGGAAAGCGTCAGACGAAACCGCCCTGAAACAATTGAAAATGCTTCCGTACTTCCGTGCGCAAGGGTACGCCCTCGGCAGAGCAGAGGGCTGCCAGAGAACAGGGGACACGGTGTTTTCGGTCTTGATCGGAGGTCAGATGACAGTGAACAATGGCCACTTCCCCATGCGACCAGGGCAGATGGTGCAGTGGTACTTTGACTTCGAGGCTGAACAATTCAAAGAAGACGGGAGCCGTTCCATTGATAAAGAATCAAAAGCAAGCTCAATGCTCCGCAAACGCGCGCACGAAGAAACAAACGCCGAGAGTACCTGCGTCGCGATGCCAAAGCCGTACGTCCTGAACGAGGACGGCACCGAAGTGTACGGGGACAAAATACGCATCTTTGCCAAGTGCATCATGGGCGGCCCGGCATTCCATAAAGTAGACATCATGCTTATGACGCAGAGCCTTTGAATATAAATGCACACTTCACCATTCACATGCTCTTCATCATGGTCATGATGCTCATAGTCTTCATGGCAATCGAGAAGGTCGTCGATGCGTCGAGTGAGAACCGCATCATCAACCCGATCCTTGGCGTCGTGCTCACGTTGCTCGTATCCTCCGCCTTTGTCCGTCTGCATGGTGTCGACACGCATCCGGCGCATGTGCTGCACATATTCCTGTACATCACGTGCATACTGTACATCAGGGCGATGGTGGATTTCGTGTTTGTTTTTTTTTTGTTTTCGTAGCGAGTGACGTGGTGCGCACCACGCAAACATGGCCTTCGACACGCGTCGCATGATGAGGCACATCCAAGAGGTCGAGATCAGCATCCTCGGCGACGTCTTTGGACACATGCGCACCGACGAGCCCGCCGTGCAGCACAGCTTCACGTTCGAGACAAACGAACTCGAACACACGCGGTTCGACATGCAGAAGCCGGCCACCATCTTGCCCAAGCAGGCGCACTTCGTCAGCCTCGTCGTGGACAGGCAGGGCAACACCTTCATATCCGCAGACAAGATGTACACTGCGAAAATGAACTACAGCCTCCGCAACATCCTGCCGAACGACAGCGTGGTGCACGCCATCATCTTTCAGGTTCACAACAGCCCGCGCCCCATACTTGGCCTCTTCGACGCGACGTGTGTGGCGGGCCAGTCCCTCCTCAAGTGCAGCTGCATCCAGAGACACACCATCTTGCACAAAGCGTTCAGGGGGTCCACCGCATATCCACACATCCGCATGCACTGGGTCGGGCACGAGGGCGTCCTCGTGCATGACCTGCAGTACAAGCGCGTGTCGGTGGACTTCCACATCGACTGCGCGGTGCGTCTGCCCGACAGTCTCTCGGGCGACATCAAGTACGCGAGGCTCACTCCAAAGGAGCCACTGACAGTCATGGTTCCGAAATTGAACACCGAGAAGATGATGCGTGTGATGCAGACAAAACGCGCCAAGCTTAACCCATAATTTTTTAAACAAATGCACCAATAAAACACGCATACAGACACCAAACGCATGAAGGTGATTGACATCAAAAACTTCAGTGTCGTCAAGGTAGGACAGGCATGTGTCCTGCCCGAACCCACAGACGTGCACTGTCTTATCAAACTCATGCAGAAGAACGAAAAGTACGTGTTCTGGCTGCAGCCCAAGAACAAAGACTTTTCATGTCAAATCCCGGCGCTGTACGTGAACGGAAACTACGTGCAGCCCAGCGTGAAGCTCGAAAAGGCAATATTCAGACACATCCGCCTGACACGAAACTTCCAGAACTTTGAGTTGCTCGAGGACGGAAGAAAGAAGCTACGCATACCCATACGCCTACTGCAAGAAAAACAGCGGACCTCCAACAAGTTCTCCGTGAGTCTCATTTCTTCTCATTTTTTTTTTATTCTATATAGTATCGAATAAAAATAATATATTAACGATACCGTAATATGGCAGATGATGTACAAGAAGAACAAGACATCATGCAACCGCAAGAAGAAGGACGACGTGCTCGACGATTGCATTGTCAAGGCACTGCAGTTTATGAAAGAGGACAGACACATTGTATGTCTCGTGCAGTCGCCCTCCTCCCGCATGCAAGAACTGACTGACATCTTCCACGGAGAGTTTCCACATTTGAGGTGCACCATGACGTTGACGACTACTCCTGAACCTGCCTTGGCGTAGTCGTGCTGCGGAAGGCCACAGGAGCACCGCTCGCCTTTTCCTTGTCCAAGTTCGGCACCGTCGGCTCCGGCTTCACTTTGACGTATTGTTGCATCACCACAAAGGTCAGCAGAGACAGCAGGGCAAATAACAACACGAAGTTGTACAGCGGGCGCGAAAATTCGCAGGGCAGAAGCTCCACTGACAATGTCTCATAATACCGGTTCCAGTTGAAGAAAATGCCTTGGTTCGTTGCCTGTTGATCGAAATGCCGACCCATCAGCGAAAAGGTCAGGAGCTCCGCCAGCGCCGCAGAATCATTCGTCAATTGAAATGCACCGTTCTCGACGCGTAGCGTGTCGCTGCTTATGTACATCAGACTCTTTCTGATCAGAGCATCTGACATGCACGCCTCTGCGTCCTCTAAAACAGGCCACGCGTGACTGTTGCGGACGTGCTGTTTCAGACTGGCGTATATGTCCAGGCACTTGATTTCCAGTGCACTTGTGCATCCGGCCAACACAAGTACAATCAAAACGATTACTTTCGACATGCGTTTCGTACGATGCATGTATATACTGTGTGCAAGTAATTTTGACTTCATGAAGCCATCATCACAAAAAAAAAGGGTTTTCATCAAGCACAAGAGCAAACACAAACGAGATATGCTGTTTATTTTCATCGCATGGTTGCTCACACTCGTGGCCTTTGCAATTTTCTTGCGGGCCTTGCATACCATCCCGATATACACACATTCGCAGCTAGAACTCGACGGGCAGAAATTGCAAGTGCGAACAGTGCTGCACATGATGATGATCCTGCTTTCACTTGCGCTTCTGTTGCTGCTGCTTCACTTCACCGTAGCAGATCCATCAGAAAACTTTGAGAACCACAATGGCACGCACACCGCATGGATCAATTTATCCTGGCATGCGCGGGAAGTCATCCCGCGTTAGTAAACCCGCATGCACAGCGGACAAAACCACCGGCGCAGCAGTGTGACTGTCAAACGAATGACCCGTCTGCACCACCGAGGTCGGTAAAACCGTGGTCGCAGCAGCATTCATTCAAATTGATTTGAAATTGTGCTAATGACAAAAATAAAAAATGCACCTAATCAGAATCGTCTTCTTCAGAGAACTCACTACTGGACTCACTCAGAGGGTCTCCGTCCACATCAGTCCTTGCATAACACGCGTTTGCAAAATGACCAAGGCGTCCACAGCGAAAACATCCCTCCTGTTTCTTGTGCCGCTTTGCATTTGCATTTGTCATTTCGTCCTTCTTCGTCTTGAGACGACACTGTGCCGCGAAATGTCCAGCCTGACCACACTTGAAGCACACTCCAGTCGCACTACGTAGCTCGGTGGTAAGAGACTGGTATTGTCCGTCATCAAGATCCATCCTGCAATACGACCCTCCACGCACGTTGTCGATACCGTGTTTCAACATCAATTCCTTAGTTACTCGATCCTCGTGAAGAGGACCATCCACAATTACGCTGCGTTCAATTCCAAGCGGGACATACTTCTGTGTCCAGACGGCACCTGTACCATCCACGTGCTCCTGGAAACGTTTCTGCAAGTCGTTTGTGGTCCCGACGTAATACTTCCCTTCCTGTAACTCAAGCACATACAGTCGATGGGTTGACGTGCACATGCGCGCACGGGATTTTTTTTTCAAACACGAGCAAATCAAAAAAAAATCAAACACGAGCAAATTTAAAAAAAAATATTTTTTTTTCGGTAAAAAAAATTCATAAAATTCAATTTTTTTTTTCGGAGGGAAACCAAAATTTTTTGAGCCTTTCCCTCTATTGTGCCACTGCAAACAATGCCTCGGAAGAAAGCTGATACCGCCAAGGACAGCAGTCCGAGCATCCGAACATTCTTCAACACAGCACCACTGAGGGAACTCACGAACAACCCACCTGCACATCCAGCGCCAGCTGCGCAACCTGCAACTGCAGGAAACCCCAAATCTGATCAAAATCGTGGTTCGGGCGGGAACACAAACGCGAGCGCAGCAGGTAGCGGCGGCGCAGGTGGCGCTCAAAGGCGGTCCATGCGCGAAGAAGAAGAGGGGGAAGAAGTGAACTATTCTGGTACTTTCCTGTGATTTGCATTTGCGCATGTTTGCAACATGCATTGACCACGCATTTTGCACAGGCAACGAAGAGGAGAGTGACGAGGAAGCGCGCGCTTCAGACAACGACTTCATCGACGATAGCGCAGGACACGAGCAGCCGCATTTCCGCGACATTGCAGTACCAGAGCGCCAGAACTACAGAGAAGTCGGAATGCACGAAGACGACGGAGCAGACGAACCGAAACAGAAGAACAAGGACCGGCAGGAGCCGCGCACGTTGCAGCCTTCCACAGAACGCGGCAATTATGCAGACCTTGCAGACGTGCCCGGCCTCGAGAACTACATGTTCATGATGCCGTGTATCACAAACCGAGCCGTCCCATACAGTTGCCTGCTGCAGACCAACGCTGTCTCGTCTGATAAGAATGAGTACCTGCTCCCAGAGCACATCGAGTACTTGCAGGGCCCGTCGATGCGTCATCACGCCCGCTTATTTGGCATTCGACCTCCCCTATGCAGCCTGTCCCTCGGCGCAGACCAAGAACACCAGGAGCTGCGGCAACTGCATCGTATGGTGAAGCAGGGAGAGGACGACCCGTTCCACACAGCGCGTGTCTCAGCGACTGACAAGCTATTATACGCCAACCAAGTACTCCAGCCGTACAACGGCCTCGATTGCACCACCGCAGATCTGGGGGGGGAGTGGCCCGTGCAGATGGACGCAGCAACCAGCGTGAAAATGCGGCACGGGCGCCAGCACGGCGGCAACAAGGGCGCAGACACCACACTTTCGCTGTTCACCATCCGCACGCTGACAGACATGAAGAACGACGAGGACCTCATGCTCATTCAGAACGCCTACAACGGCTACGCGTCTGACCTGACGTACAACAAAAAACTGTCATGTCCGTGTGTGAACACCGAGCGCCAGGAACTGTTCACGCAGTACGGCAACTCAAAGATTGTGCGAGACGTGAACATCAAGATGCAGAACGTGTACCCATCCAGAGACATAAAACGTGACAGCCTCAGCTACGTCGACCCCGTCCTCTTGGAAAAAACGGCTCAGGCGCGAGGACTGGAAGGAGACCTTGCAAGTCTTACCGACGCACAGATCAGCAAGCTGGTGCTGGACTGTCGCTCACAGCCCTTACGCGCAAGACAGGAGGAGGAGATATGCACGCTGCACAACTTCATGACCTCGCACATTCACGTGATACCTAGCAGAGTGCGGGACAAGGACGGCAAAGCGCACACCGTCGTAGTGGAGATCCTCCGAATATGCGCGCACATCGAGGGATGCGACCCGGCGGTGGCGCTCGTCCAAATGATCTCCAGCGGAGGACACTGCATCCAGGACCCGCTACTGCGCGTGACCAACAACATGGCGCGAATGCTCGAGCTCGGCCCGGTGAACATGACCAACATTTTCAGCTGCAACGCAAGCGCAGAGAACATCGCGACGCTGGGACTCGACGCCAACATACCGCTTGCATTTTTCCTGTACATGAAGCAGAACGGAATGTCGGTGCAGCAGCCGTCGCCCTTTGCGGCGGACTTCCAGTGCTGCCGGATTGACGTGTACAACCCAGTGGAGGTGAAGATGTACAACAAGTACCTCGACATCCTCAAGTACTCCCGCAGGAAGCAGTTCCAGAAGATTCGCACCGAGACGCAACGGGACTGCCAGACCGGTCTCACACGGTCGGCCCACCTGCCCATCAAAACCAGCACGTGGGACTTTCAGAACTTTTTCGCCGGGTTTTATTACATGGCCATTCCCAGGACAGTGTATGAGCAGAATGTCGAGTACGTGCGGCAGCAGCTCAGCACGCGGCTCGACATGGATTGGCAGACATTCGAGGACCAAAAGCAAGAGTTCGAGCAGAACATGGCGGACGACACGCATGTGTACGTGGGCGTGCACGGCTACCCCCTCGTCAGCGGCTACATCTGTGAGTTCAATCAGTCCTGTTCCAAAGAAGAAGAACTGCGCGCTGTCAAGAAGCGCAAGACGACAGAGGCGCAGGATAACACCAAACACGTCGAAACAGCCGTCGTGCCCCTGTACCTGTGGAGCTCGCCGGCCTACCAACTCTTCATTTCCAACGCGTGCCAGGAGAAGGACCCGTTCGACCGCTTCGTCGACGCGACGATGCCGGACAACGCCGACTACTACAGCCTCGAGAGGCGCTGCAAGACGCTCACCGTCACGGAAAGCACGCTCTGGAATGTCATGAAGGTCAAGTTCAAGAACCGAGACAAGCTGAATAAGCACCAGTCCATCGCGAACCAGGTGCTGAAGCACTACGGAGTCAAGGGCCACGAGATACACGACACCTTGAAAGACATCGCCCGCACAGGCGAGACGCAGTTGATACTGCCAAACATGCACGAATCGGTGGCGCACTACCTCAAGGCTTGCATAGAGTCCAGCTCGAACATGCCCATGGTGCACCTCGCGAGGGGGGCGCAGTCCCTCAAGCAGATCGCGCGCTTATACGCCGACACATCTGGCTCCGCGCGGATCATCAAGGACTACCTCTCGCTGGTGCAAGACGCCACCAGCGAGATCGAGGCCGCGGTCAATGACGACGCCGTCGTGGCAGCGGTGTACTTGGTCAACTCGCAGCGCATCGACATCGGCCTCAACTACATCAACGACATGACGAAACGCTGGATGCTCGGCGCGGTGTACTCCATCTGGAGCAACTCGTTCACTGTCATCCCGTACTGCTACCCGGTGCAGCCGTGCGACGCGGGCGGCCTCGACCTCTACACGCCGCCGAACAAGAACAATCCGCAGTGGAAAAAGTCCGTCGGTGACGCCGGCAGGTGGGGCCGCGGCAAGGACACCACCTTCCAGGAGGTCGGAGTCACCATGAACGCGTACCCCAGAACATGCCTGCCCGATGCAGACACGCGCGCGTCCTACGTCGGCAACCCGGGCGTCGAGAACCTCGACAAGACCACGAACATGTCCCTCGCGCGGCAGACCGCCGTCGCCATGAACAACGGCACCATCAGCGCACAGATCAGCGACCACGAGCTCAGCTACGGCAGGATCGTCGGCTGGCTCGAATTCTTGAAGTCCCTGCCCAAGGAGGCGAAGCTGCTCGAACTGACGTGGGGCGAGATAGAGCGCTTCCTCGGCTCGTCGGGCCAGGGGGCAGGCGCGCAGCAGGACAGGTACAAGACTTCAGAAAGCATGGCGCAGGTCTACTTTTACCACACCAACGAGGGCCCGGCCATCTGCTTTGCGAGCAACTCCATCAGCCAGCACCAGTACGAGTCGTTTGTCCGCGGGTGCCGCTGCAACCGCACCCCGTGTGGAACATCAGACTCCGCGGGCTGCTTCAAGTGGGACGAGGTCCGTATCGAGGCAGTGTGTCTCGCACGCCCGAACAAGAAGGCGAAAAAGGCCAAGGACATGGACGACTCCGAGGACGTCGTGAAAGGCGTGCACGTGCTCAAGCACGACGACGTGCTTGCAAACGAGGCCTACTACTTGCTCGAGCACCTCAACCGCATGTTCTCCTTCATGCACCGCGGCCTCTGCCTTGAGCGCATCAAATTCAGCCGCTTCTCGTGGATCGACATGGACCTGCTCCGACAAAACACGCTCGCTGTGACGCGGGGCATCACCAAGCCCGTATACGCCGCCAAGGACATCCGGGCGCGCAACTTCGACGGGGCGTTCGAGACGGCCATGATGGGCAAATGGACCAGGCATGTCATCCACGCCGCCTTCTACCGCCGGATGCTTCTCTCGAGCACAGACCAGGACGAGCAGACGCACTGCCAGATCGAGCACGTCATGCTCGACGCGGTCAAGGCGTTCCTCTTCGTGCCCATCTCTATATCTGCCATCCTCTCCGCGATGCAGCTGTACCTCGCCCTCGTGCTCCTCGACGTCGGGCTCATGATCGTCACGTGCATGAACCTGTACTACCTCCAGATGAAGAACGGATGCGCCCTCCACATTCTCGCAAGCGTGGCGCAGCAGCAGGAGAGGCGCCTGTCGGACGCAGAGCTCCAGACCTACCACGAGTTCGCCGAATTTATAGTCAACGCCATATGCTCGGACAGAGTCATGCAGAGGTCCCTCCCGCAGGCCTTCTCCGAAGACGGCCTCCGCAAGCTCGCGGTGGCCAAGACCGTGCTGCCGTCAACATTCGCCCGGATCGTCGAGCCGGACGGCGACAACATGCCCACCACGTTCTTGGCACACACCTTCTTCAACGTCGACTCGCGCGTCAACCCGATACACGAGGACAAAAGCGCAGATTCCTCGGGTACCGACACAAGCGAGCTCATGGCCGCCTGGTTCGCTCAGCAGCAGGCGCACGCGCAGACCGAAAAGAACAGCATCGGCGAGCAGTTCTGGTTCAACGCCGTCGAGGGCAGCGGCATGCCGCAGCCGACCTCGAGCTCCAACACCGCCGGCAACTCCTCCGCCTTCATGAAGCCGCAGAACTGCTACAAGTGGTACGAGGGCGTCATGCAGAACGTCGGCAAGGCGCACGGCGTCGTCCAGAAGCTCATCCAACTGTGCGACTTGGACGAGGACGCCAGCAGGCTCGACATGCTCTCCGCGATTCTGCGAGTGTATTTTGACAAGTATCCGCAACAGAAGCTCAGGTTCATGCAGGCAACGTCACACAACGGTGTGCTGTCCCCGGCCTGGACGGCCCCGATCATCGACCAGGAGACAAAGGTGGCGGCAGGCGACGTCTTCACGTGGGCCGTGCGGCCAAGAGAGCAGACTCAACAGACACTCCCGAACCTCGTCGTCTACAACGGCCTCCAGGTCTCCATGGCCACGGACGTCCTCTTCGTCATCCTCGGCCAGGCGATGTTCGCGGCGGAGTGGAAAAAGTCCACCATACAGAACCAAATCGTCGTACACACGCGCAACATGGCCAACGCGGCGCAAGTCCTCGTCTTCCTCATGCTGCACACGGCCATCCCCATGGCGTACGTGCCCGCACACAACGGCGTCGTCGTGCTCAGCGAGCCGTCGCACAACCGCGAGCACAACAACCGCCCCGTCATGATCGAGTACCGCAACTACCTCCACATCAATTACTCCGAGGGCGAGCACTGCTTCATCGACACCAGGAGGCGAAAACCGAAAAGCTACGCCAGGATCAAGTCGTGCCATGGAGTCGAGCTCGCGCTCCACAAGCAGCATCTCAAGGCAAATAGCTTGTCGCACAGCAGCAAGAAGAGCGAGCTCTTCACGTACCCGCCGGAGTCCATGGCGCACATTCTCCCGTACGTCGAGCACCTCCGCGATGCCGTCCTCTCGCACTCCTCGAGGCTGACCACGCACCCATTCGCCGACTCCAGTTTCGCGTTCGCCATCCTCGAATTCGGACGCTCAATCACAGCAGAGCACGTCATGCACATCCCGAGCACGCTCACCGAGTGCGCTACGCAGGAGGAAATCCCGTGCCTCACCTGGCAGCACGGATTCATGTTCGTCTTGTGCGTGTGCGGCCAAACGACGAAGCTACATCCCGTCACGCCGACGCACCCGGACACACACGACCGCTACAGCGAACTGCCGCTGGCCGACGACTACATCAGTTTTCCCACCAAGCACATCTCCTACGTCGCGGCACATGGCCTCGTCCGAGACGACGACGTGATCCGGTACCAGCCCGCGCCGTGCGGGGCCAGGCAGGAATACACACGCTCCCTGCCGTTCCTCATGTTCCCCATCATCCAATTCGACACGTTGCTACTCCTCAAACTCGGCGCGTCGCTCGAAACGTTCGGCGGGGACCCCGCAAACACCTACGACGACCTCACCGTCGGCCTCCTCTCCAAGCACCAGGATACCAACACCTATCTCAAAAACGGCCACCACTGCGTGCAGTACTACGACTGCAACAAACAGCCTGTCGTCGACGCCGTCGACTTCCTCTTCGTCTCCCGGTGCATGCTCATGGAGGGACACGAGCTCTTCCTCAAACTGCCCGTCGACGACCTGCCAGAAATGCTCCAGCAGATGCACAACGCACCAGACAACGAGCACTTGAAAAACAGGAGGTTCGGCTTGGACTCGGACGACATGATGGACATGCACACACACATCGTCATCAAGTGCTTCTACACCCTATGCCCGGACAAGCACACGACTACGCTACAAGAAAAGAAAGTACGAGTGCTCCTCGCAATACAGAAGCAAGATACAAATGACTGCACGTTTGTGTTTCACGACGCAAAGTTATATAACGAGGACTTTATTTGCAACTTTCACATTATGCCACCAAAGGATGAGACTATGCTACTACTGCACTTCGTGTGGAAGTAATATACATTCTCTAATAAACTATCAATCTACCAGTCTTGTAGCGCCTCCAGTCGTCTTGTCAAGTTATAAATCAGTGGGCTCGAGTCGACGGGAAAAGTGTGTAGTTCTGATCCTAATCTCATCTCCAGCAATTTGTTCGTGTCGTCTACGTCTGGTTCGATTTTTTCGAGAAAAGTTTTCCACTCTTCCCATGCATCAACATCATCATTCATCGCATGAATAATTATATATTCTTCTGTTAATTGATTTGACAGATTAAATTTCTTCATCAATTCATCATATGGTTTTTCGTCGTCTAACAAAGAAAGTTCGAGAAGACCATGTAATTTTGCGGTGAGCAAATTTGTATTCAATATTTCCTGAACTTTACCTGCTTCAAAATGGTGTCGTTGGTCATTGATTAGTAAACTCATATATCTGGCCAATGTCGTGATTTTTTTACGATACGGAATCCATTGTTTTTTATTTTTGTCTTCGTACAGAAGGGTTCTCATATCTTCTTCTGGTAGCCTCTTTCTTGATTTGTCAGGGGCATCTGTATTTCCTTTGCCTGACCTCTTTCCGAGTATTATCTCATTTTTTATCTTTTCCAACGCTCTCTGTCTCCAAACATTGATTTCCTCTTCATTTTTAGTGGACTTTGAAATCAACTTTGAGGGTTTAAATTTTAATGTTTCGGTCTGACGAGTTTCTTTTTTAATCAGAGGTTTCGAAGCTCTCGGAGTCTCGGGTTTGGTTTCTGTAGACACCTCCTCTTCTTTGCGATGAGTGACTTCTTGTTCAGGAATTTTTAGTTTCGGAACTTCTACCTGTGCGGCTGGACCTTTATTCCCTTCTTCTGTCTCTATTTTGTCGTATGGTTTTGGTCGTGATGTGCTTTCTCTGAACCTCCCTCCAGCGCCACCACCTGCAGCGCCGCTTCTCGGGGTTCCGGGCGTGGAAGTCGGTGTTTGTTGTCCTGAGCCAGCTGGAGGGCCATCTTTATCTTCCTGCTTCGAAATGTCGCGAAGAGAATCATAATTTTTACCGTTTTTATTACTTCTCGCTGTCACTGCACCGCGCAAACGATCCGTTCTCGCTTCTTCGGCACTTTTGGTTTCTTTCACTTTTCTTTGTTGAGGTGCAGATTTTGGTCGATCATTCTCAGCCTTTCGGTTTGGCGGCGGCGTGCTTTCCGGTGTGAAGTTTGTGTCGGCGGGGGTGCCCGGTGCGGTACCAATATCCTGCCCTGCGCCATCCGCATCAGATTCTTCCGCGTCGCTTTTCACGTCGTCTTCCGATGCTTCCGAAGGCGGTGGACTGACGCTCGGAAGTGCTAGTTTCGGAATGTCTGCATTAGCAGCTGCGTTCCCGCCTCCCGACGCGAGGGTCGTTGATGGGTGTGAAAGCTTGTGTACTTCATCAAGATAATTCAGCAACGATGGTTTCTTGAACAACTTGTCCTCTGGAAACATTCTACCCAATTCATTCATAGTTTCAATGAGCGCATATTGCCAGGTGTACTCCAAAGTATCAGTGTTAACTCCATTTTCTAATAATTTCTTATATTTTTTCTGAATCCGATCGAATAATTTCTGTGTCAAGGCCAATTTCAACACTGGATCGTCGTCCTTCGGTTTTGTTACGGACATTCTTTTCATAAAGTCCGCGACAAATACAACATTCTCCTTGTACGGAATGAACGTTGAAAATTCTCTAGATGTCCGATTTGCATATTCATATGATTCTTTTAGATATGTAATCCATTCTTCCCAGGATGCTCCTCGAAGTCCAACCTGATAATTTATAGCTTTCATAACCACAAACTGCCATCTGTAGTCCAACGAATGCGTGTAAAGTATACTAGTTTGAGGTAAATTCTCCGCTACTTCATCCGAATATAATCGAGTGATCAAATCGTACAAAACATTCGTTTTGGCTTTTCCAAATAACGCAAGATTTTCAACGTCCACCTTCTTCTCATGGATTTTTTTCATGACATCCGCGACAAATATCATTTCCTTCTTGCACGGCTTAAATTTCTGGAATTCTTCATTCTCTTGAATCGGACTTTCATCCACGGCTGGTGGAGCTTCAACGACTGGTTCTGCTACCTTTGCCGGTGCGGTCGGACCTTGCTTCGCACCCGCTGACCCCGGACCTGCTGCTTTTGCGGGTGGGGTCAGGATGGCGTCCGGGTGTGCAAGTTGGTATGCCTTTTGAATAATAGAAATCCAGTGTATGATTTCGTCTTGATTTTCGACATGGTTCACGACACTCCAAATATTTATAGTTCTCATTAACGCATATCGCCATGTCTCAGACAAAGTGTAATTGTCAAATTCTTGATCCTTTCTGTTTCTCTCCTTTAGTAAGTTGTCATAGAATTCATGACTCGTCTTGTTGTATAGGGTATATATCAGCTGTTTTACTTCTTCTATTCTCAATTCCCATTCCTCGTAAGGTTTGTGAAATTGATAGTTATCTGACATACCTTGCATGCACTCCGCGACAAATTCAACTTCCCTGGCGTACAGCCTGAACTTTTGGAATTCATCCTGTACGTGATTTTTATATGCATATGTGGTATTTAGATATTTAAACCAGTCATTCCATGTTTGTATTCGATATCTGAGTGGTCTTGATTCACTGTCATGGGAGATGGCTTTCATAACCGCACGTTTCCAACCGTCATCATGAAGTATCCAAAGTTGATTATAATGTTTGATCATATTGTACAGTAAATTTGTTTTGCGTAATCCAAACAAGTCAAATGGAGTATTGACAACATTCACGTCTTTTGAATAAATATTTTTCATCACACCCGCGATAAATGCTATATGTGCCGTGTATTCATCGAACTCGTGACTTATTGTTGGGCCTGTTGCCGGGGGGACTGCTAGTGTATGTGGAAGCGTAGCTACAAATCGATCATAAACTTGAATTGCCTTTTTGAGATAAGCAATCCATTTGTCCGCGTTTTTTTGTTGCTCTCTACCACTTCCATTTCCAATCAATTCATTGATAGCTGACATGACCACATATTGCCATCTGTAGTCCCAAGTTTGATCGTAAAGATCTTTAAACGTATTCGTCAAAAGCGAATTGTAAGTACTTGCAGGTCGTTCCTCTTCTACGTAATCCTGAAAATGTTTTTTGATGTGTTCAAAAAGTTTATTTGTTTCTGTCAAACTTAACACTGGGTTCACAGACATCACCCTCTTCAAATGCATATTTTTCATGAGTCGTGCGACAAATACCATGTCCTTCTCACATTCCCTAAACTTTTGGAAAGCTTGTATTTTTCTTTTGATTTCTTGACCACCAGTTGCAACTGTTTCCCTGTACAACGCACCAGTCGTTAGTGAGAAAAAACATAAAATTAACACACACACACACAAAAGGCTATCCAAAATAATTTACCTCACCACGTGTCGATCGGAGTTGTTGTGGGTGCATCCCATAAACGATTGCTCTGTCTTCCTTCAACTTCCATAGATGCTGCACCCGCACCTGCACCTGCTCCACCTGGAGGAGGGGCTTCTGCTTTTTGATATCCACTGGTACTAGAAGCTGAGAATCCAGCCAGAGCGTTGGGGCCTGACACTAAAATTCCATGTTTTTCCTCCACGGCTTCCCATGAAGTTTTCTCTGGATAAGCCCGAAAATAGTAAAAAACTGCTTTAAAATCTTTGAATAATAAGTCTGTCAATGACTGTACACGTCCAGATGTCATCGGAGAACGACATATATCCGTTGAAAGGACCCAAACACAAGCCACCCATAATCTTTGAAGCAACAATGTAATAGGGTGTTTCATTCCATCTTGATACGCTATAGCCTTCAAAAAACCCTCTCGTTCAACTTGGTAAACACACTTTTCCATAATAGCTTTAATGATTTCAGTTGCTGCGTTGATTCTTGCAGTTTTGTATGGCACGTTGACCTGCATGCTCACAGACGTGGCCTTCATGTCTTTTGTTGCTTTGAATGTCATTTTCTTGTAAACAGTTGCATTGACATTCGGTTGAACTTGGAAAGAATGTTGGCTTCTCATAAGTCTTGTTGGTGATTTGTAAATCGCCATTAAATTCTTCACTATTTTCTCAATGTCGGATTCTTCGATCGTAAGTTTTGAATCTTTCATTGGGACGTTTGTTGCTATTATATGGTTCCCAAAATAACCTGCGAAAGCTGCTACGTCCTTCGGCATTTGATTTGGTTTTAATTGTGGACCAATTTTTGCTGGTTGGACACCAATTACAAAATTGGAGTCTTCAGAAGTTATATCCACATCAGAACCAAAAGGAAACAGAAACGTTATGAATCCTTCTTTGTGAGTATCTCCAAGTTTGTACGAAGTAACACATGAATAGTATATATATCCACGAACTTGAGTGTCATCCTCCCATTGAGTTTTCAATTCCTCTCTCAATAACATGTGATCTGTCACCAATGCAGCCTGATTCTTCACATATGCGACATAAGTGTCGTAACTTATTTTGCCATCCTTTTCAATTTTTCTGCTCGTATAAAATGAATGTGGTGTACGGCTTTCACCTTCACAAAAAGCCTCATATGACCATGCAGTAATTTGTTTGTGCTCCTCTAACACGACATAAGATTCTTTATACGATTCGATCAAAGCTGTCATGATGGCAGGATTGAGACATGGCGGTGGTATCATCGCAAAATTATTAAGGCTGTGATCTCCAATACGCGGAATGTAAGGGCCCTTACCTCCTTTCCTTTTCGACTTTCCCTTCTTCTGGTAAGGTTTGCGGCTTGCAGTAGATTTGCGACTATCGACGGATGATTGTCTTGATTTGGCATTCAATTGCTTTTCAACTCTCCTTTTAGGCATATTGTTTTTAATACGTCTTGCTGCTTCTAGATGATGTCCTGATTGATCTTCGTGATGCTTTATCTGTTCAACAATAGACAGATCTTCAAATTTCTTTTCCAGAAGCATGCACCCACCACCGTGATCGTTTATACGTTTCCGTCACAATCTGTATTTTTTTGAAATGTGCGAGCTTCATATTTGCGACGCCAACGCGACTTGCATGCTCACTGTGCGCCGCGACGCGCGACTGATCTCCAACTGCTTCTTCTACATCCCGCTGCTCGCGCTTGCGTTCTGGTGCTGCGGCTTCGTGCTCACGCGCGTGCAGCTGTACGCCGAGGCGCTCGTCGTCGAGCAGCAGCGCCGCAAGCACGAGGAGTGGCTCATGCAGCAGTGCAAGAGCCCCGAGTTCTACGCCAACATGAAGCACCACTCCGCGCTCTGCGACCAGGTCGAGGCGCACGCGCGCGGGAGCGTTCACCTCGTCGCCGCGATCCAGCTCATCCAGAACACGTACCTCTGCGGGTACGCGCCGTGCGGCACCGTCATCGACGACGCGCTGCTGTGGATCACCGGGCACGGCGTGCTCTTCGGCGGCGCGCTTCTTCTGCTCGTGCTGCTGACACCGACGCTCCTCGTGCCGCTCTACCGCCAGCACGTCAACTACGCCGCCGAGAAGTACATCGCCGACCGCATACACATGCCGTACGGCGAGCAGCACTTCTTCCACCAAGGCCACCGCCGCCCCACCATCGAAGTGTTTCACTAATCCACTTTTGCACGTCGGTGTATTTAAGATGCGCGCGACACCTGCATGCAAGTGTTCGTGAAAACCCTCACCGGCAAGACGATCACACTCGAGGTCGAGTCCTCCGACACCATCGACATGGTCAAGAGCAAAGTCCAGGACAAGGAGGGCATCCCCCCCGACCAGCAGCGCCTCATCTTCGCCGGCAAGCAGCTCGAGGACGGCAGGACGCTCTCCGACTACAACATCCAGAAAGAGAGCACGCTGCACTTGGTGCTTCGCTTGCGCGGTGGATGCACATTGCGTCACTGACATATAAAAGACCACAGGCCGCATAGCATCTCGCTTTAATGCACGAACTCGAGCGCATCTGTCACAAGCTCGCCGCTCCTACGGAGCAGCAGTTTTACGTACTGTACGTTTTGTGTACTGTCACAGTCATAGTGGCCGCGCCTCTCTTTAACGAGAAGCTCAATCACAGCTTCAAGAAGACCATCCACGTGGTCCTCATCATTATATGCGCCCCCTTCCCAGTGTTTTGGGTCACCAGTCCCGGAGACACGGGCTTCATCGACTGGATATGCCACGCCCTCTTCTTTTTGAGCGTTGCCATTATTTACGGCGTCTGCCGTGACCTCATGAAGATGCCGGAAGATATGGGCCAGTACGGCTACATAATCAAATATTTCGAGCTGGACCTCAACGAGGACATCGTCCCGAAAATCGGACGCATGATCATCATGACCTTTTTCGTAATCATCACGGGTACTCTGATCTCGTGGGTGGGTTACTATTATAAGTACATAGTACTGGCGTCCATCTTCTTAGCAGGCTTTCTCGTCTGGTACGAGAACGAGGCCAAGAAGATTAAGTAAACCTTTTTTGTTTTGCAATAAAAGAAAGACGCCACAACTCACATGCCACTCTCAGGCGTGCAAGTAACCGGCCGACTCGAGTCCGCCGTCAGCTTCAGCTTGACCCGTACCGTCTTCAACATCATCAACTCGAACGACACAAACATCCTCCTCCTCAGCTGCTTGCTCCTGTACATCCTCTTGCACGTGCTCGAGCGCGCCGTGCTCGAAAAAATAGCCAGCAGCGTCGTGTCGAGGTGCAAGGTCATCGTGCTCGGCGTGGTTGCGCTGCACCTCACGCGCGAAATCCAGTTCTCCAGCGTCGACGGCACGCAGGACACGCCCGGCAGCACGGCGGCAAGACTCATCTCCTTGACGAGCATGCTCGTGTTCGTGTCCGTCATCCTCAACGGCAGCAGCATGCAGTACAACTTCGTGAACGTGTTCCTCTACATCTTCGCAGACGCCATCCAGAGCCTCATGCAGGCGGACGGCTCCGAGATGCTCATTCTCCTTGTCGCGTTCACCACCTGTTGCTGCTCGTCCATCTTCTCTCACTTCCTCAAGAACATGCTCCCGGGACTCGAGGTCCTCGCTCAAGCCGTGACCACCGCCAACGTCAACCTCGTCCTCGACCTCGTCCAGGACAACTGCCCGGCGCCGCTCGCGCACATCAGCATGCTCTACCTCGTCATGCACGTCCTCGAAATATGCAAGGCCGTCCGCAGCGACCTCGCCGAGACGCAGGCGTACGCGGCGTACAAGATCAGCGCGCTCCTCTTCGCCTACATCCTCTCCTTCCACATCGACCTCCAGCTCCTCGCGATGCTCGTCGGCTGCGGCCTCTTCGTCCTCCGCAGCCTCAGCATCTCGCCCGTGCTCGACCAGCTCCTGTACCTCCTCTGCATCAACGCAAGCATACACCTCACCAACGTCGCCCTCGCATACACGCACGGCGAGCTCGCGATACTCACGATGCTCTGCCTCATCATTTCGTTCGAGACCGTCAAAATGCTCTTCGAGTGACGGCCTATAAACGACACAGCGCTCGCTTGCATGGCGAGCGCCAGTCTGCCGATACGTATCCTCACATTTTCAGTCTGTCTTTTCTGCACACACACAGCGGACTTGTACTGCGATGACATTGTACCCATCATCAAGCGCCACGGTGACCAGCGAAATTGGTATTACAGTAATCCAACACAATACAAGAACAGAAACTGTGACCGGTGTTATGTCGACAGGGATGGTGAAGACTGTCAACTGAAAGAGGATGGGTCCGAAACCTGTCCAAGGCTCATAGGAATAGACAGCACGCCCGCTGAAAGTGAGAACTGGATCTGCCCTCGGCACTGTTACTCCATGCCCGAGATTCCGTATCAAGTGAAAGTGTCCAAGACAACGTCCACATACAAATGCGATTCCGTCTTTGCGTGTGGAACAGAATTCAAGGATATCACACCCAGATTCTTCAATGTAGAAATGCCAAACGCTTTCAAAATAGTCGATGCGTCCTCGTATACTTACGACGAATCCGCGGACCCCAACACATACGGGGTGCGCCCGATCTCCCTATGCAAAACAAAAAGGTACGAAGACAACTTCAACGTGCGCGTGGTGTCCTGCTGGAGGTGGAACTACCTCAGCAACAAGCCCAGCATGACCCACTTGGACACGTTATGGACGTCCGGCGACAAGAACATTCATAAACTCTATGGAGGAAGTACAGGCATCAATCAAAACGAACAGACCATTTCCAAGTGCACCGGCATCGACAACGTATCCCCGTACAAGTTTCACACCACACCGTGCTGGATCGAGAGTATACCAGAACCTCAACAGAACAAGCAATTCTGGATCAGACCCCATTACACCTTTTACCGGTCCAGTCAGTCCATTTCCGACAAAACAGATTGTCGCATGCTGCTCCTTGGCGCTGACTTTGCAAATGGGTTGCGATGGGACAACAGCGGTATGTCGTTTTTTTTGAAGCCTGGAGACCACCTCGGACAGTACAACATCAACAGACACTGGCAAAACCCACCAACACGCAGCGACCATTATTACAACGTGCAGTCAGTCTTCGACGGCATGACCAAGCGATTCGGTAATTTCTGGGAAACGGAGCCGAAAAGTATCACAAGATGGGACTACAGGATTGCATGCAAGGACAAGTACAACCGCCAGCAACTGTCCCCGAAGACATATTACGCCGAATCCGGATGCAACTCTGTCGCCTGCGCCGATTTCATTTCGAAACCGTGCTACGACAACATCTACCGTTACGACGCGATGGTCTGCACGTTGATCCTCAATGTCTTTCAAGACGGACCAATCCCGTTCTCCAGATTCAAGGACAAGATCATCAGCGAAACTTCAAAATACAGCGCGCCCTTCATGTCGTACGGTCTGCATGACGGCAGCTCGTATTTCGACATCGGCTACGACACCGCCAAGGTTCAGGTCAAAAGAGACCAAACAATCTTGGACCCGAGCATACCCCACGTTTTCGCCGACAGTCACATGATTTCCATCGATTTGATTCGCGACGCAAGCATGGCCTACTCGTGTGACACGTGCTTCGATAAACCACTGTACGGCCGCTCCGTCCTGACAGACGTGATGGACAACGACATCATCGCATGCAGGCCTTGCCTTGACTACGAGAAGGTGCAAGTGACCATCAGAAACAAAAACTACCAGGACTGTGAGCAGTGCGACAAGCACCAGATCCGCAATCCAGCGAAGGCAAGCGAATGCCTGAAATGCAAGGATATCAACCTATTGACGCCGATGCGCCGGAGAAAGACGGCCACTACAGGAGACTCCGTCTGCACCCAGTGCCAGCACTTTCAGTACTTCGACGGCAACAGCGAGGGAGGCTGCATCTTCCTCCAGACCGTCACCGACAACATAAGGGTCGTCAATTTGTTAGGCCGCAAGAAAGCGGTCTTATCCGGTAAAGACTTCTACATCACAGACGAGAACCTGAGACAGTTCGATCAAAAGTTCTGGCGCGACGACATCCTGCCGGGCTCCAACTGGAGCACCCCGCTCGTACCTGTGGCTTGCCTCCCCACCTACGTCAAACCCACCACCAACGTCCCGCGCCTCCAGTTCACCGCCTGGTGCGGCCACCACGAAATCGTCCGTCACCAGCAGGCGTGGGTCCAGGTCGACGGGTCGACCCTCTACGTGCCGCTCAACAGCGACCTCAACCGCACACGCATCAACACGTCCGTCGTCGAGCTCTGCGGCAACAACACGCTCAAGCAACTCCAAGGCAACACCGCGTTCGACCTCGCATGCGGCGCCTACAAGTTCTCCATCCGCCGCTCCGGCTTCCAGGACCCGTGCACGCTCTGCCTCGGCGCAAAGTACACGGACAAGTGCTGGCCGACGTACGTCCCCGGTCTCGAACTTTACGACGACGTGTACTTCAACCCCACAAACAACGCACTCACTCCGCACCCGGGCACGTGCACCGACTGCAACGCGCGCTGCGACGACAGCCTCGAGGCCGACAGCTACATCGACCCGATCCCGTACTCCTGCTGGTGGAACGGCACCGGACGCGTCCCGGGCGTCCTCGGCGCCACCGCCACCAACTTCTCCTGGTACAAGCGCGCACCGTGCACCAAGTGCACCAGCGTCAAGCTCACCGCGGACCTCGCCAAGCTCGTCCTCGCGTGCGGCAACCGCGTCTCGTACCGCCGCTGGATCGATGACACCGTCACCAGCAGCCAGGACACCACACGCTCCGTCCCGGACACCAAAATATGCTGCGTCGAGGCGGCGTCGCCCGTCTCAGGCACGCTCTGCACAGAGATCCCCGCCGAGTTCCAGACCTTCGCACAGCTCAAGTGCAGACAGACCGTCGACGACGCCCCGCCCGCGTTCCTCCCGTACTGCCCGCCGGGATGGTACGTCGAGCCCACGTGCGCAGCCGTCTCCCCGCTCTGGAACCCGGACTGCTGCGTCAAGTGCAAGACATGCCGCGGCGGCCTCTTCAAATTGGACGCCTACAAGGAATGCCCGGGCGACGAATTCTTCGACGCGCAGGACCGCGGGTGCACCACAAAGTGCCTCACCAACCAATACCTCAGGAATGACAGGTGCATCAAGTGCGAGGCTTGTGAATGAAGGAAAATATTCACTTTACATATAAAAGATTATCATAAGAAGAGTATCCCACATTACAGAAATGTTTCAGTGCACTATCAACCGCATCATCAACGGCAACGTCGAGGAGGTCTTCAACGAGTTCCTCATACAAGACAAGGTCTTCGACGGCGAGACTTTGGGTCTCGATACGATGTTTATCGACATCGCCAAATTTATCTTTAAGGATAACACCCTCGTCGTCAAGTACAAGTCGACGCTGGACACAGTCAACAAGACCAGGACCACGTACCCACAGTGGACCGGACTCAAAGTAAACGACGAAACCGTCGTCTTCAGGGTCTACAGAACCGGTAAGGATATCATCAAGGTTAGTGAATACGAGCAGTTGCACTTCAAAATCGATGCTAAGACCAGTCTGTCGTTCGCAATCTACGAGCACGTAGAGGAGAGCCAGATCAACCCTAACGATAAGGTCGAGCCTAACGATCCGGTCAAGCCTAACGATCCGGAAATGGTTCCGATGTCGCCGGATGACGAAGCCGAACCGAACCATATCCCTCACCCCAACATTCAGTTGGCTATGAGGAAGGCAGCCGCCTCAGAGGCGGCTCGGAAGCTCGCCGAAGAGCAGAAGGCTAAGGAGGCCGCCGAGGAGGAGGCCAAGAAGGCCGCCAAAGAGGAGGCCAAGAAGGCCGCCAAAGAGGAGGCCAGGAAGCTCGCCGAAGAGGAGGCCAAGAAGGCCGCCGAAGAGGAGGAGGCCAGGAAGCTCGCCGAAGAGGAGGCCAAGAAGGC